>Ga0209639_1000706_pt1 | contig 42057 bp, 36 predicted proteins | sample EPASupsiteHSE605_FD_187268 | JGI IMG/M metagenome (GOLD analysis project Ga0209639, IMG submission 187268) | Bioremediated contaminated groundwater from EPA Superfund site, New Mexico - Sample HSE6-05 (SPAdes) (version 2) | ecosystem: Environmental > Aquatic > Deep subsurface > Groundwater >... | reverse complement strand
AAACCCTTCCCCGTGACTCACTCTCACACCCTGGCCGTTTTCACCGGAATGGCGGCTTTTTTCACAGCATAACGGCGGCCGCTTTCGCGGCAGAGCCACTGGCCGTTTTCGCCGGAATACCCATCGCTGCACATCATAACTAAAATCTACATAAGAGGGAGCCCCATGAAAACCACTACTAAAATCTTTAGCATTGCCGCTTTGTCCCTGCTGACCGCGAGCAGCGTCTTCGCCGAACAAGCGAGCGACTCTGTTGATGCCAAGGCAGGTCTGGCACCAGCGCTCGAACTGAGCTGCACCGACGTATCCTTTGGCGTCTGGCGGGTGCCGGTCCGGTCCTCCGGCGGCACCACGACCATTACTCTCGACAGAGCCAACGATACCGTTGCAGCCTCTGGGAACACTACCCGAGTGGCGCAATCCAACACAGACATCTCTTGGGACCATAGCCGCGGTGAGTGCACGCTTTCAGGATCAACAGCAGCTGATGCAACAGCGGCGACTATCACCATTGCAAGCAACACGGACATGGCTTTTACAGCCGCCAATGCGGCTACAACAGGGTACGTTGGCCTCGATGCGGCCACTGCTGCGGCCAGCATGACCGCCTCCCTGAACGTTCCGAATACAACTACGATCACGTCCGGTTCCTCAACCTTTTATGTCGGCGGCGTTTTAACCATTCCGCAAGCGATTATTGCCGATAACTACGGCGGGTACAAAACTTCCAGTTCTGCAACAATCACCGCTAATGACCTTGTTGAATAAATGATGTCAGCGCCTGAAAAGGGCGCCTGAGTGTTCCGCGCCGGGCCCTAAATACACGATAAGGCCCGGCGTTTTTTTGGTCTGAAAATAAAGGAAAATGGAATGAGGGTACCCCTGCAAAAATCGAAACCAGGACAGGCGTTGCTGGCAGGCCTCTTGCTGGCGGTCGCACTGCTGCCCGGTCTGGCCATGGCCGAGAGCGCCATCAATCCCAGCGTCGACGCCACAGTCGGCATTCACCCGATGCTCACGCTGACCTGCTCGCCGGTCAATCTCGGGGTCTGGCGGGTACCGCCGCGTACCACCGGCGGCACCACCCGCATCATGCTCGACATCGACCATCCGGAACTCGGAACCCAGGTTTATCTGAATACCAAGGTTGCCAAGGCACAGGCATATGCCGATTGGGATGCCGATTTCGGCACGTGCACCCTGACCCAGTCTCGAGCCCTGGACCAGTCAAGCGCCACAATCAAAATCGCCAATAACCGCCTGCTCAAAGTGGATCCCGCAGATTTATCGTTCACCAACATCAATCGCGGCCGCTCCGGTTCGAGCATCCGGGTCGACGTCTACGTTCCCACCCTGGTGAAGATCATGAACGGCACCGCCACCTTCAAAGTGGGCGGCGGCTTAACCATCCCCCAAAAAATCGAATTCGTCGATCATGGCGCCTATCGCACCTCGATACGCCCAATGATCACGGTTGACGATCGCATGCGCGACTGAGACTGATTCAATGATTTCACCAACTGATTCAACTGCGATGAGCAGGAACAACGAGCATATACAACGACAGAACGTTGCTCGGCGGTTGCCTAAAAAGGTGACCGCTGTCATGGCCATCCTTCTGGCCGCAGCGACTTCCGTGGCAAAAGCCGATATTTCCGTCGCCCTTTCCGATAACGTCGTCATTCTCGACAGCCGGGCCAGATCGGGCATGATCGAACTGGTCAATCTCGGCGAGGAGCCCACCGAATTCAGGCTCAAGGTCGACCAATCCCTGGTGGGCACACCCACCGACGCCTCCACCATCATTCGCTGGGCCCCGGCCCGCTCCATGGTGCCGGCGCATCAGACTCGCCCGGTCCGTATTGCCGCCCGGCCCACCCCGGAACTTGCTCCGGGAGAATATATCTTCCGGGTCGGAGTCACGGCCGAAAGTCAGCCTGTCCCCCGCAAACCCAGGCCGGGAGATGTCGAGGCCCCGAAGGACGCCATCGCGGTTTCCGTCCCCATCGTCCCCACCCTGCCGGTGACCGTCTATCTTCGCCACCAGATCGAATCGCCGATGATCGATGTCGACCCTCTGGTCCTGACCCCGGGCGACAAAGAAGTGATGGGGTATTTTCCGGTACGCAAACGCACCCCAGCCTATAGCTTCGTCGGCCAGGTGCAGGTGGTCGAGGCGGGCAGCGGCAAGCTGATCAACAGCGGCAGGCTGCACCTCAAGCCCGGCACCCCAGGCAGCAAGGTCAACATGCCGAGAGCGAACGTTCCCCTTACCAAAGGAGCGCGATACTGCATCCGGGTGTGGGACCACTTTCCGGGTGAAGGCAAGGCGGCTGTTGAATCTTGTGGGCAATAAGCCGTTTATTCAGCTGTCTCCTTGCCCTGGTTATCGTCCTGACGCATCTTCCCAGCGAATCGGCAGCCGAGACCACCCCGCCTCACAGCCAGGAACAGATCCCGGCGGATGAACCCGATCCAGATGCGGCACCTGACCACCAGGACAGCCAGGAGGACGAGGTGCCAGATTCCAACCTTGACAAATCCTACGTCGCAGCCATTCGATTCAACGGCAAAAACCTGCCCGATTTCTATGACTTGGCGGAAGGTGAAGACGGCGCACTTTTCCTTCCTGCCGAGGCCATTTTTCAGTTCGGCGAGGCCAGCGTTTCATCAGAACCGGGACGAATGACGCTTGCCGTCGCCTCGCTCGAACGCAGCCTCACCGTCGACAGCGTTCAAGGCATCCTGGAGATCGATGGCCGGCAACAGCCGTTGCAACCCCATGACTTCCGGGCCCTTAACAGCACCATTCTGGTTTCGGCCAAGCTCCTGGCTGAAGTTTTCCAACTCGAATCCAGTTTCCAATCTTCAACCCAGGAACTGATCGTCAAGAGTGGCCGTCCTTTCCCCCGCGATCTCCGGGTCGCAAGAGAACGCCAGTGGGATAGACTGAACACCACAGAGGCCCTGACGGTGCCGGTTCGCCAGCAGGTCCAGGAATATGGATTGATCGGTTCGCCCCAGGCCGACTTCTCCCTTTCCGGGCAAGCAGGATCCGACAGTGACCTGACTTCGACCTGGAGCGCGCTGGTGGTCAGCGAGGGATTATATCTTACCAACAATCTGTTTTTCAGTGGTGACCTTGCCGACCCGTTCGATAGTCTCCGCCTCCGTTCCGGACGCATGGCGCCCAATGGCAATGTCTTCGGGGTCAAGCCGCTGCATGATGTCCAATTCGGCGACATTTCAGGCCAGCGCATCCCGCTGGTCGGCGGCGGCGGCAGCGGCAGGGGCATACGGCTGCAAGCCTCACCGCTCGGCAGGGCGACGAACTTCGACACGACTCTGATCGAAGGTGATGCGCCGCCAGGCTGGGACGCCGAACTCTACCGGGGCTCGACGCTTGTCAACGTGCAGCGCATCGAATCGGACGGCCGCTACCGCTTCGACGACATTCCGCTCGACTATGGAATGAATGAGATCAAAGTCATCCTTTATGGACCGCAGGGGCAGGTGCGGGAAGAGATCCATCGTGAGCAGATCGGGGCCGCGATGGTGCCGCCCGGCGAAATCTATTCGTCTGCTTATATGATTCAGGACGGCACGCAACTCTTTCAGGTCGGGGACACCTCGCAAGCTTCAACCAGCGACTTGGTGCTGGGAGGCGTAGCTGTAGATTATGGGGTAGCGTCCTGGTTAACGGTCGGAGTGTTTGCGGCGCGATCAAAAATCAGTTCGAGCAGCCCCTCTCAAACAGATTCTGACGTATTCGACCAGGTTATTGACGATTATTTCGGCCTGGAACTGCGGCCAATGCTCGGCAGCATCGGTTTTGAGGCCGGCGCGGCGGGGCGCGGTTTGGGTGGCAACGCCGCCTACGGTCGCTTCATTGTGCCTGTTTTTTCGACCTCCATCAGTGTCAGTCATTACCAATTCGACGATCTGTTTGCCTCTCAGGAAAATGAGGACGGCCAATTGGCAAGCAAGAGCGCTCTGCGCTTCGGCATTCCGCTCGGTCCACAGGACTGGCAGTTCGGCACCATCGGTGTCAGCCTTGAAGACCAGCAGCATCGGGAGAATGTTTCTGAGCAGACGGCTACCTTGACCTACGGGCATCGACTCGGGCCCATCAATTTAGGCCACGAAGCGGAACTGAACTGGGACGGACAAGACGAAGGTCAGTCGGGTTACGACGGTCTCTATACGCTGCGATCCTCGTATCGCCATGATCTTTTCGACTTCAGAGGCACCATGACCTATGGGCTGGGTGACGACAGCAGACTCGAGTCCATCGCCCTCACCGGCTTGTGGCGCAAAAACGATTATGACCGCCTCTACGCCAGCCTCGCCCATTCACCGGAGGATGGCACCAACAGCTATAGCGTCGGCTGGAGTCATGACCTCGGGGTCGCCGCTCTCACGGTTTCTGCATCCGCCGCCGACAACGGTCCTTTTTTTTTCGGACTGGGACTGAATTTTTCTTTCGGTCACACGCCGACTCGCGGATTTAATATGGATAGCCGAGCACGGGCATCCATGGGATTAGCTGATGTCCACGTTTTCGAGGACGTCAATGCGGATGGCCTATTCACCCCGGGACAGGACAAACCGATGCCCGGGGCCGGCATCCTGGTCAACCGGCGGCCACTTGAAAACGCCGCCGCCGATGCCGAGGGCAGAATCGGCCTGGATTCGCTATCGATCTACGGCCCCCTGGAAATAGGGGTGAACACCGGCAGCCTGAGCGATGAATTCCTGGTGCCGGTATTTCCGGCAGTACAGACCTGGCCGCGCCCCGGGCAAGCCATCGAAGTGAATATCCCGGTCACCGAATCCGGTGAAATCAGCGGTTCTGTCAAGATAGAAAAATACTTCAAGGACAGACGCCTCAACGAAAATGGCGATAAAGCTGAAAAGGGGAGGTTCATCGAACAACCCGTCTCCGGCATTCGAATGCAGGCACTCAACGCCGAAGGGCAGTTGCACGCCGAAGCCTTTACCATGAAAGACGGCTATTTCTCTTTTGAAAACGTCTATCCTGGCCGCTGGTTCATCCAGGTCGCCCCTGGCCAGAAGATCGGCGACATCGCTTTGGGAGAAGCGGAACCGGAAGCGAAGACCGAGGCACCTTTCCGTCGCGATCGGCAAGCGGTTGAGGTGATTCTGACCCGCACCGACAGCCAGCGCCACGACCTCGAACTGCTCTTTGATGACCAAGGAACCCTAAAGTCTTCACCGGCTGAGACTCCCCTCCCCCCACATCAGGACATCAAATAACTTGCCGGCAACAATGAAACTCTGGAAAAGTCCCCTTGGGTAAACGTGAGCTTCCTGCCGCTTGAAGCCCATCGACAACAACACCGCCGCCGACCGGCATAACCGCGTCTATCAAATTACCCCATGCTGCCTTTGAAGGACTTCCCTCTTATCGGTTTTCTCCTGCTGTTCTCCTTCTGCTTTTTGCCTCTGCCGCTCCATAGCACATCCGCTTTGGCCGGAACTGCGGACGGAACTGTCATAGCCCCCACTCGCACAACGAGCACGGTTGCTGCGCCAGCCGGCCCTGGCAACACCGGAGGAGCCACCTCTGCACAGACGGCTCCTTCAGAGGTTGTCACTCAATCGTCTCTGGCTGTGAGCATCAAAACGGAAGGGAACCTCGATTTCGGCCTTGTCAGGGCACACCGTGGAACATCGGGCTGGGTTGTGGTCGATCCTAACGGCGGGATCAACGCCTCTGCGACGGTCGCCTTATCCAGCAAGTGCCCCCCAGTTCCAGGGCTGGTGCGCGTCAAGGCCCCGCCGGAAACGCTGGTGCTCTTGAGCCTTACATTCGAAAACGGCGATGAAAACAGCGGGTATTCGACTTCTGAAGGTATCGCCATGCGTTCCCTCAAGGTTGGTCGCGGCGTGCAGGCCCTCCCTCGAAACGGCCGCTACTGGGAATTACAGATGCCTCAAAGTGCGGCCCAACTGGTGGAAGTAACTCTCGCCGTTGGCGGCGAACTCCATTTTACAAAATTTGATGGCCGTCACACCTTGCTCACAAAACTCAATATAGAATGTATTTCTGCTGAAAAGCATCGCTGACCAGGAGAAGCTCTATAGCGGCATTTTTTCTCACATTGCACATTGGCCCCCCTCAAAAGTTGGCGCCGTATTTAAGGGAATGACTGTCAGACCGGAGATATTCATACCATCGATCCAAAAGTGTTAGATATCCTCTGGGATCTTCAGCAAGCAATCGGGCGACCGGACGTCGATGAGGTGTTCTCCGGTTATCGTTCCCCCCAAAACCAATAGCGAATTGCTCAACTATGCTGTCACATCTTTTGTGCGACCGGGATCACGGAATATTTGCGCAATGGTGGTAAACTCGAAGTAGCGCAACAGATGGCGAATCATGAATCAGCCCGCACTACCGGTCTTTATGACCGGCGCAACGATCAGATCTCACTCGATGAGGGAGAACGAATTTTGATTTGAAGAGAGCTTTTTGCAAAATGACAAAATCTAACCATGCAATACAGCTTCGTCACAAACGACCGAGGCGTTTTCTTTTGTCATTTCGAGTGAAAGCGAGAAATCTCGTGCTTTGAAACAAGAGATTTCTCCCGTTGGTCGAAATGACACCACCCCCAAACGCTCTTTTTGCAAAAGGCTCAAGATTAATTGCTTTTACCCGGCCAGCGGCTATCAAAGACTTAGGGAGTCAAATGGCCCCTCACTGCACGATTGTTGGGGTTACCCCATGAAACAGCCCTTTGCCGTTTAAAAATAATCAATGCTCCGATTTTAACCTTTTATGCCGTTCCATGTGTGCATGCAAGATGCGGATGATTTCGATCCCGTCTGTCGTCGCCCGATAATATATAATATAATTCCTGAATTGTTTGATAGGAAAGAAACGTATACCCTCAAGCCTTGCCCGTTTTGGTTGATACAGAGTGCCGATGTTGGGCATCGAGACAAGGGTTGCAAAGGTCTGTTCTGCTGCTTGATAACCCCTGTCAGCCGCCGCTCTATTGTCCCGCGCGATATAGATCCATAGGCTTATGAGATCGTCTTCCGCCGCCGGAGTTATCAGGATGTTGGGCATTACTCACTTGACCTTGAATTAAGGTGGGACTCTGCTTTCTTTTGTAGGGCTGCCATATTAAGAAGGCGAGAGGGGCCGCTATCAAGACCTTCCGTCAAAAGTCGTTCCGTTTCCTCGCGGTCGTGCCGAATAAGATCACGCAAATAATCACTGGCGCTTTGGTATTCTCCAGTGCTGACGCGAGCTTCGATAAATGACCGAAGTTCATCAGGCATGGAGATGTTGAGTGTTGCCATAGCATATCCTCCTTATGGGCTATATTTATTGTTAATATAACATTATTGGCAAACTTTGCCAACATGAACCGCCGGGGTATGATCAGCTTAGCATACGATTTTTGCCGTTTCGTGAGCAGCCCCCTGTTTGCCTCTCAGGAAAATGAGGCCGGCCAATTGGGCCGCAAGAGCGCCCTGCGCTTCAGCATTCCGCTCGGTCCACAGGACTGGCAATTCGGCACCCTCGGTGTCAGCCTTGAAGACCAGCAGCATCGGGAGAATGTTTCTGAACAGACGGCTACCTTGACCTACGGGCATCGACTCGGACCCATCAATTTAGGCCACGAAGCGGAACTGAACTGGGACGGACAAGACGAAGGTCAGTCGGGTTACGACGGTCTCTAGAAACGGCCGCTACTGGGAATTGCAGATGCCTCAAAGCGAGGCCCAACTGGTGGAAGTAACCCTCGCCGTTGGCGGCGAACTCCATTTACAAAATTTGATGGCCGTCACACCTTGCTCACAAAACTCAAATAGAATGTATTTCCGCTGAAAAGCATCGCTGACCAGGAGAAGCTCGATAGCAACATTTTTTCTCACATTGCACATCGGTCCCCCTTAAAAGTTGGCGCCGTATTTAAGGGAGTGACTGTCTTTCTTGTCGTGAACCAGGGCTACTCACTTTCAGAAACGGCCAGGAATCGTGGCATCCAAGCCGTTCAACTTCGACGGCAGGTCAAAGAAGAATCACCTTTCTCCACGCAACCAGCAGGGTTCCGTTGCAGGCAGAACTCAAGCTGCCCAGGCGGGGAGCACGGACGGTTCCTGCGGAATGGAGAGCGTAAATTTCTAAAAACCCACACCCAGGGCCCACCAAGCGCTCACAATGACAACGTAGACACCCTCTCCTGTCATTTTGACGAACAGCTCAAGAATGAGCTGCCCTTCCGTGATCGTTACTCTGCGATAAATTACCACAAGTTAAAACAACAATGGCCTTCAACGAGGTTTTGGTACGAATTGTGTACTGCTTGTGAAGCAGGAATCCAACCGGTTCCTGCCCCAAAAAACCACAGGAGATCTTTCGGTAGTTCTAAAGCCGCATCGTTAACCGGAAATAACCGGGGCATCTGTTGTCGATATATGAGGCAGGCAAACTATTAGAGCCGAGTGCGCCCATACCTTTCAATGGTCAGGATTTAGCCGGCAACCACTCAGATTCAACGATTGTCAGTTGAATTCTATACCTATCATTGAGCTAAAAAAGATGCTCACACACGAAAATCCCCAGGCCAATCTATCCCGGCGGTCTTTTCTTTTAACATCAACCCGGCTCCTTCTTGGTCTGGGTATGATTTCCATCCCGGCTACCCGTTGTCCTGCAAATGTTTTGGGAAAACGTTCGCTTTCATTTTTTCATTTCCATACCCAGCAGGAATTGAACATTACCTATTCCGGTGGAAAAACCTACGACCATATCGCCCTGACTCATATCAACCTCTTTCTCCGTGACTATCAGACCGGAGATATCCATGCCATCGACCCAAAACTGTTAGACATCCTCTGGGATCTTCAGCAAGCAATCGGGCGACCGGGCGTCTATGAGGTGTTTTCCGGTTATCGTTCCCCAAAAACCAATAGCGAGTTACTCAACAAGAGTTGCGCAGTGGCGCGACAAAGCCTGCACATGAAAGGCCAGGCGATCGATTTCCGGTTTTCAGAAGCTTCGATCGATCAGGTTTACCAGTGTGCCCTGACGATGCAGAGCGGTGGCATTGGTTACTACCCCAAGGCCGGTTTCATCCACCTCGACACCGGAATGTATCGAACTTGGTAGCTTTTTAGCTTGCGAGAAGAACCGCATCAATATATCTCAGCTCGTTCTAGCGTCCCCTCCCAAATATTGAGCAAGTCTAGCCTCCGCCGCATTTTGTAAGAATAATTCTAATAAAGTGCTCAAAATATAGCGCACCTATCTGTTGCCCTGCGTCCACTGCCTCACCTCACCAAAAGCGACTGGACAGCGCCTCTGGTTTGACAATGCCCCCCTCCCCTTCACGAAAATAGATACGCAGTGGTATCGATTTTCTTCCTTTGGTTTTTCTATTTCCATAAAAAGCAAGCCACTATCACTGGGAAGAAGCATGGCTATCCAGGCAAGTCATATTGAAAGACTGAGCCTTCTCCATTGTCATTTTGACAATCGAATTGAAAGCTATTTCACCCTAAAGGATACAATTTCACGCAAAATTAGCGACTATTACGGGAAATTCCATCAATTATAAACGGGCACGGTTAATGCTAATTGGAGATATGATCATGATGAGGTCATAAAAAAAAATGGACTGAGAAAACTCCAAGCATCGCAAAAGCCGGATCAATCTTCTGGCTGGACTGTGCAATAGTTGTCGAAACTGATCCTGATTTTGAGACCATCACTTTTCAATATGAATCAGGCCACATCGGCATGGTCGATCAAGGGTTTTTACCAAGGGTTATTCGACCACGAATGCAATTGAACATTTTGTCGACCAGAGTCTCAGCGGTGTTGTTTTGGACCTTCACAGTTGCCATTGCTTTAGCCCCGTTACCTTTCGGAGCGGTGCATCAACTGTCGCAGGCATTCTTTGCGACCCTGATATTCTCACTGGTCTTTTTATGGAGCATAACACTGACGGCTGCAGGAAAGTCTGCGGAGGTGACTGTACGCCATATCGCCCCTGAAACCGTCTGTTTCCTGCTGGTTTTTTGCTGGATAGGGATGCAAACGCTACCGAATGTTCCTCGCCTTGAGAGCCACCCGCTCTGGCTGGAGGCGCAAACTACTCTGGGGGAAGCAACCGTAGGATCCTTTGCCTTGGCAAGAGGGGCGGCCTTTGAATGTCTGCTCCGCCTGGGGATGTACGCAGCGGTATTCTGGCTGGCACTGCAATTCGGTAGGGATAAGCGTCGGGCGCATCAGTTGCTGACCACCATGGCTTTCGCAGGAACCTTGTATGCATTGTACGGACTGGTGATCCACCTTGGCGGGTTTGAACATGTTCTTTGGACAGAGAGAGCCGTTACCCATCGCGATCTTTCGGCTACCATGATCAACCGAAATAATTACGCCACGCTGGCAGGCCTGGGATTGCTCTGTTCAGTCGGGCTGTACCAGGCCAGCCTGCTTCAGGCTTTTGATACAGGAAGAGTCGGGCGGGACAGGATCGGCTATCTGCTGCAGCGTGCATTCAAGCAAGGGGCACCGCAGCTTGCATGCATCCTCATCCTACTCACAGCCCTGTTCCTGACGCACTCTAGGGCTGGAGTAACCAGTGGACTGGCAGGAGTTTTCAGCCTTATTTACCTGCTGGGCGTGGCTCATCGCCAAAAGAGCTGGTTGACCCGAATTCTGTTGCTTTGCTTGCCCGCCGGATTGCTGGCGGTGTACCTACTCAGCGGCGAGGGGTGGCAGCAGCGGCTTTTGGAGACAGATTTTGAGCACGAAAGCCGCCTGATCATGTACCGGCAGGTCTGGGAAGCAGTCCAGACCGCACCATGGGGAGGCTATGGCGCAGGCAGTTTCGCTCAGGTTTTCCCGATGTTCGCGGACGAAGTCACCAGTTATTGGCCCAAGGCGCACAACGACTGGCTGGAAACATTGTTCGATCTAGGATGGCCAGCTGCCGTCCTCTGGTTCACTGCTGTTTCCGGATTAGGACTTCGATGCCTGATCGGCGTGTTCCGCCGCAGAAAAGACCGAATTTATTCCGGAGTGGGGTTCTGTGCCTGCGTATTGGTCGGGCTGCACTCCCTGGCGGATTTCAGTCTGCAAATCCCGGCGGTGGCCATGTCTTTCGCTTTGCTACTTGGCGTTGGCGTCGGCCAAAGCGCCTCTTCACGGGAAAGACTCTCTTCGTGAAGGGCACTTATGAACTCGTCTTTTTAAAGAGCACGCGTTTTTTGGGTTAAATCCTCAACTGTAAATTCAATTATCGAGGGGCACATGATATCTGGATTCAACACTCTACTCAGACTCCTTCTAGCAGTTTGTTTTATCGCGCAAACCTCTACAGGAATGGCTGAGGAAAATCTGGCACAACTCATTCAGGATTACTTGGAGGGCAACGTTACCATCGAAACAATCCGCGGCCTGTCTTACAAGGAACAGGATGTCCTCACAGCCCTGCAGGCGGCCACCAGCGCCAATAAAGAGAACACCGCATTATTTGTCGAACGAGCCGTGCTTCTGTTGCCGTCGTCGGCGAAAATCATCGTCACCACGGCGATAACGGCTACGCCTGGCGCTGTGGCGGCTATCGTCACCGCCGCCACCACTGCTTCACCCAGCTCGGCAGCGGCCATTGTCACCGCTGCGACCACTGCGTCACCCGGCTCGGCAGCGGCGATTGTCACCGCCGCCACCACCGTTGCTCCCAGCTCGGCAGCAGCCATCGTCACCGCCGCCACCACCGTTGCTCCCGGTTCGGCAGCGGCCATCGTCACCGCCGCCACCACCGTTGCTCCCAGCTCGGCAGCAGCCATCGTCACCGCAGCAACTACTGTGGCTCCCGGCTCGGCAGCGGCCATCGTCACCGCCGCCACCACCGTTGCTCCCAGCGCAGCCGCGGACATCGTCACGGCCGCAACCACCGTAGCACCCGATGCGGCGGTGGCCATCGTAGCGGCCGCCACCACCGTAGCGCCAGATGCGACGGTTGGCATCGTTGCTGCCGCCATTGCCGCGGCTCCAGATAACACCTATGCCATCCTTGACTCTGTTCCAAGCCCTGCTGCAGGCCAGACGCTCGCCTCAAACATTGAGGAAACGCTAAACGAAACACCTGCGGAAGGGGTACCTACCCAACAACCAGACCCCAGCCCAACGCAACCGTGAATACACCTTCGCAGAGTAGGGTCTGGCCTGACGCTGATCAATAACCGAACATTCCTCATGGAAAAGAAAAGACTATATGCAACTAATTAATCGATTTCTTTGGACAAGCATACTGCTGGCTTTCTGCACCACCAATGCCCAGGCTGAGCGAGGCAGACCGGTAACGGAAAAACCCCGATCCGATTACGACGCTATCGGAATTAAAATTGGTGGTCTGGTCGTCAAGCCCAACATATCCCTTGGCGTTGAGTTCAATGACAATATCTACGCCACGGAAGAAAATACGGTGTCCGACAGCATTACCTTGACGAAGCCCGAGGTGGAAATCAGATCCGACTGGAGCCGCCATGCCTTCGGCCTCAATGCTGGTCTGACCAGCGGTTTATACGCTGCCAATTCCGATGAAAACTTCCTTGACGGCCATTTAGCGATGGATGGGCGTCTGGACGTTCAGCGCGAATCGTTCCTCACTGGCCAGGTCGGCATCCAAAAACTGCACGAAGACCGCAGTTCTCCCGATTCCAGCAGCGCCTGGAAAGACCCCGCCGACTACACCCAATCCAATGCGGATATTTCTTATATGCACGGGTTGGGCAGAACTTCGCTCACCGCCGGAACGGGAATCACAGTGGTCAACTACGACAACGTCGAGTTAATTGCCGGCGGCACCGAAGATCTGAGCGGACGCAACCGAAATCTTTACAATGTGAATGCACGCGCTGCCTACGAACTGCTGCCCACCGTGAAGCCCTTTGTCTCCGGGCGCTATGAAAAGCGCGCCTATGAACTCAGCGAGGTCGGGCGTGATTCCGATGGCTATCGCCTCGGGGTTGGTACCGGATTCGACCTTGGCGGCGTAACCACGGGTGAGATTTATGGCGGTTACATGCAGCAAAATTACGAGGACCAGAAAAACATCAGCGGCCCCTGGTTCGGTATGAACCTGCTGTGGAACGTGACCCAACTGACCTCTGTACAAGCCAAAGCCCAGAGTTCAATCAAGGAAACGACACTGGACAATTCACCGGGAATCAATGCCGTGGATGGCAGCATCCGCATTGACCACGAGCTATTGCGCAATCTGCTGGTAGGAGGATTCATCGATTATACCCGGGATGATTATCAATCCGCGGACATCATCGATACTCTAACCGGCCTAGGACCGCGAGCGACCTACCTCGTTAATCGCTACCTCAGCGCCGAGGCCTCTTACACGTATCGGACCAAAGACAGTACTGAATCTTCCAGGGAATACACTGAAAACGTCTTCTTTATTTCTCTCACCGGGAAATATTGAAGCAAGGTCGGAATCGTTCTTCCTGCCCTGAATATTAGGAACCATCATGCAATTCGTCGTCTTGAACACTGGATTTTTCAAATATGCCACAGCTCTGCTGGGCGCGGTGGCTTTTTGCTGGTCGGTGACTTTCTGCTCTGCGCAGGAAGCATCGCAAATGCATCAGACCTTCGAAACCCTATACACCCTTGGGTCCGGTGACCGCTTAAAGGTCACGGTATACGGGGAGGCCGATCTTTCCGGTGAATTTCAGGTTGATGGGAACGGAGGTGTTTCTTTTCCGCTGATCGGTCAGGTTTTGGTCAAAGGACTGTCCATGCAGCAGTTGGAGCAGCGCTTGGTCGAAAAATTGAAGGACGGCTACCTGACCAATCCGAGAGTCAGCCTTGAGGTACTCAACTACCGCCCATTCTACATTCTCGGAGAAGTGAGCAAACCGGGAAAATACGAGTATGTCAGCGGTATTACGCTCTATAATGCGATCGCCATGGCTGGCGGCTACACCTACCGCGCCCGGCAGAACAAAGCGCAGATTACCCGAGGCAACCCCGAGAAGGTGATCGAGGGGAGCGACCACGCCACGATCATCCTGCCTGGAGATATCATCAACATCCAGGAACGATTCTTCTGATCACGGCATGTAGCCTTTGCAATACATCGCTCAACTTAACGAAAACGACCTTAATGCGAACCCAAGAACAAACTTTTGATCATCAACCAAACTGCCAGCCGCTAGCTGCCGGACAGCAACCGTTCGAGGAAGCCGAGCAGGACATCGACCTGCGCGAGTGGCTGCGCAAGCTGAACCGTCGTCGGGGCGCCATTTTCGGAATTTTTTTCCTGGTGATGGTCGGTGTTGTCCTCTATCTTTCCCAAACCACGCCGCTGTACACCGCCCAGGCCCAGCTTACCCTTGATTTGCGTAAGACCCATGTCACCAATATCGAAGATGTTATGGCCGGAATGTCGACCGAGGCAGGGGTCATTGGAACGGAGATGGATATTATCCGTTCCAGCTCCCTCGTTGCTCGAGTTGTCGATCAACTGCAGCTTGCTCGGGATCCTGCATTTAATCCTGCCCTGAACCCTGACAAAAAACCGGGACTGCTCGAGCCCGCAATCGCCTGGTTTAAGGATTTGTGGAATATAGCACCCGCCGAAGAACCGAGCCCCGAGGAAACGGCACTGCGGCTGCGGCGGTCGATTGTCGAACGGCTGCAGGGCAGTCTCAAGGTCGAGCAGCGCAAACAGACCAACACGATCACCATTTCCTTTACAACCCCCGACCCCAAACGGACCGCTCAGCTGGCTAACTCTCTGGCGGAGCTCTATCGCACCGACCAGCTGGAAGCGAAGTTCGAGGCAACCCGGCAGGCCAACGAGTGGCTGGCAAACCGGTTGCAGACCATGCGGGTTGAAGTCCAATCTGCCGAACAAGCCGTAAAAAAAGTCCGCGAGCAGGGCAAAATCGTTCAAGGGAGGGGGGGCACCATACTTGAGCAGCAACTGAGCGATGTCAATGCACAGCTGGTGGCGGCTCAGGTAAAAATTTCCCAGGCAGAAGCACGGCTGCGCGGCGCCAAGGAGATGTTTGGCCGATCTGGAGGCCTCGAGAGCCTCGGCGAGGTACTCAATTCATCGGTTATTCAATCGCTGCGCTCTGCCGAAAGCGAACTGCGCCGCAAAAAGGCCGAACTTGGTCAGCGCTATGGCGACAAACATCCCCAAGTCATCCAAGTGCAGGCCGAACTCAAGGATGTGCAGAACAAGCTGCAAGAAGAGGCCAATCGCATTCTACAAAACCTGGAAAACGAGGTCAAGGTGGCACGGGCGGCGGAAACGACCCTCCAGCGTTCTTTAAACGACTTGCAGTTGCAGGCCGGCCGGACCATGGATACCGAGTTGCAGTTGCGCGAGCTCGAACGCCAGGCCGAATCCAGCAGAACATTGTATCAGACCTTTCTGTCCCGTTTTCAGGAAACCAAGGAACAAGAGGATCTGCAGCGTCCCGATGCCCGGATCATCTCCGCAGCCGAGGTTCCCAGGGGGCCTTCATCGCCGCAAACCCATCGAACCTTGGCCTTGGGAGTTCTCGCAGGCCTGATGCTGGGCGTCATGGGCGCCTTTCTCCTCGAAGCGCTGGATCGTGGTTTCCGCACCAGTGACCAGATTGAACAGGCCACCGGCCTGCCCGTTCTGGGCATGATCCCTCTTCTCGGCAACACTGAAGACTCGCCGATGAAGTATGTGATCAACAAGCCCTTTTCCGCCCTGGCGGAATCGCTGCGAGCCATCCGCACGGCCATTCACATGGCTAATGTCGACCGGCCGGCCAAGACGATCATGGTCACTTCCTCACTCCCCAGCGAAGGCAAGAGCTGTCTCTGTGCCTCCATGGGGCGACTAACTGCCCTTTCCGGGACGAAAACGCTGCTCATCGATGCCGACCTGCGGCGTCCCTCCCTTGCCAGGATGTTCCCCGACCTGCAATCGGCCATCAAACTCGAAGACCTTCTGCAGGACGTGATCCCTGCCCAACAGGCTATAGTGCAGGACCCGGAAAGCGGTCTGCACCTGCTCTGCGCCCATGGCAAAACACCGCTGGCAGCCGAACTGCTTGGCTCCCAACGGATGCAGACTCTGCTTGAACAACTGGAGCAGGAATTCGACCTGATCATTCTCGATACCCCGCCGATTATGGGAATCTCCGATACCTGGACACTGGCCCGCAGGGTCGATGCACTGGTCTACCTGGTCCATTGGTCGGAAACCCCCAGGGAAACAGTGCGATCCGCCATGCGTCAACTTGAGGTGCTCGATCTCAGACCAACCGGCTTCGTGCTCTCCATGGTCAACATGCAGCAGCAGCGGCAATATGGGTACGGAGGCTACGGCTACTACTATGGCAAGTACAAGCACTACTACCATGACTGAACGCATGCCTGCATACACGACCAAGCCGTCATCTTTTTTTGGTCAACGGACGCGGCAGACACATCACCTCTTCCGTGTGCCCGAAGGCCGCCGCGTCTATGCCATTGGCGACATCCATGGCCGCGCCGACCTTCTCATCCAGTTGCAGCGGATGATCACTGAGGACGCTCAAGAGGCCACCTCAATCAACAACACGGTGATCTACCTGGGTGACTACCTTGACCGGGGACCCTTTGTCAACGACACCCTCGACCAAGTCATCAGCGGCCTTGACGGTGGTTTCGAGATCACCTGGCTGCGCGGCAACCACGAGCAACTCTTTCTAAATTTTCTCGACAACCCGTCCATGCTCCCGGTCTGGCTCGATCTCGGTGGGCTGTCAACTTTGATGAGCTACGGCGTATACCCTGGACACTCCGCCATTTCGCGGCAACGGGCAGCAGCGCTCCGTGACGCCTTGGTCGCCAACATGCCGGACGAACATATCCATTTTCTGCGTTCTCTCCCCATGTATCTGCACATTGGCGACTATCTCTTCGTTCACGCCGGCCTTCGTCCAGGGGTGCCTCTGATGCGACAGACGCACGACGATCTGCTCTGGATCCGCGAGGAGTTCATCGCCGAGCACCACGGTTTCGACCTTAAAGTTGTCCATGGGCACACTATCGAAAAACGGCCGGAACAACACCTCCATCGTCTTGGGATCGATACCGGAGCGTATGCCACCGGCATTCTCACCTGTGCCGTGTTTGAGGAAGATCGAGTCCGTTTTCTCAATACGGACAACAGCAAATGAACGTCCGGAACATGCAGCTTCCACTCATCGCAGCAGCTGCCCTCATCGGAATGGCGGCTTCCGCTCTCTGGCTGGGCACTGCCTGGAAAAGTTGGCCGGGGACGCTGCTGGAACGTGCCTTCGACCGCAAGGAGGCCGTCCCGCCGGGGAGCCTGATGGTTCTCTGGGAAAAAAGCCGTAAGCTCGAGCAAAGCCTCTTGCCCGGCACGCATCTGCATCTTCCTGGGATGATCGGCGAGAAGCTCGTCCAGAATCGCCAGATTGCAGTTGCTCGCCGGTTAGAATTCTTGCTGGAAGCGGAAAGAGTCGTCCGCGAGGCCCTGCGCCGCGAACCGGCAGAACCGCGAGCCTGGTCCCGATTAGCGTGGCTTGTCCAGTTTCGCCAAGGACCTGCGGCCCAGATCCTTGCGGCCCTGCGCATGTCGATGTACCTCGCCCCGACCGACTTAGGCTTGCTGTTCTGGAGAATCGAAGCGGCCGGAGTACATCGCGCCTCCTGGGATGCCGGTTTTGAAGAACTGCTCAAGCGGCAGATCCGTATCGGCTGGCGGGTTTCCCCGGCGCGACTGGTCAAGGCCGCCAAGACCGCAGTCATGAAGGATTGGGTTCGGTCACTTTTGGGTGAGCAGCCCGGCGACCTCGAGCGCTTCGACCAGCTGTTAACAAAGTCTAAAAAATGAAGGTTCTCGACACAATGCCCCCTGCGGATTTGCATTCAGCCCCAAACGGTACCGGCGTGAGCTGTTCACACACCGCCGACTGGAAGGATGGCACCACTGTCGACCGCTTCTTTCATTACGTCGACGGGGCCGGACAACTCTGCAGCCGTTGTTACCAAACACTTTTTGCGGCAAGTTCAACCGTGGTGAGAGCCGGCAACAGGTCAAAAATTACCCTTGAGATATCCCATGCATGAGACGGCCCCAATATTTGGAAGAACCATGACTGAATCCTACCTTCATTCGCCATCGATCACCTCACCAGCGAAGAAGAAAATTCTCACCGTCTTCGGCACCCGGCCGGAAGCCATCAAGATGGCGCCGGTGATCCGCGCCCTGGCCAACGACTCCGAACGTTTTGAGAGTCTGGTCTGCGTCACCGCGCAGCACCGGCAGATGCTTGACCAGGTACTCGAACTGTTCAAGATCCGGCCCTCCTACGACCTTGATATCATGAAGCCGGGACAAAGCCTTACCGATATCACCTCTTCGGTTCTCCACGGTCTAGCGCGAGTGCTGGATGACTGCAGGCCCGACCTCGTCCTGGTGCATGGCGACACCACCACCACCATGGCGGCCAGCCTGGCGGCCTACTACTGGAATATCCCGCTGGGTCACGTCGAAGCCGGCCTGCGCACCGGGAATATCTCGTCACCGTGGCCGGAAGAAATGAATCGCCGCGTGACCAGCATTCTGGCCGCCTGCCATTTCGCTCCCACCGACGTGGCCAGGCAGAATCTGCTTGATGAGGGCATCGCCCCGGAAACGATTGCCATGACAGGCAACACGGTCATCGACGCCCTGTTCGAGGTGATCAGTCTCCTACGGTCCGACATCTCCATTCACAAGGAGATGGCCCGTCGTTTCTCTTTTCTTCGGCCACGAAAACGGCTCGTTCTGGTCACCGGTCACCGCCGGGAAAACTTCGGCCAGGGATTTGAACAGATCTGCATGGCGCTCAAGACTATCGCCGAAGCCGAACCCGGCATTGAGATTATTTACCCCGTACATCTCAACCCCAATGTCCAGGAGCCTGTGCGCCGAATCCTGGGGGGATCGAAATCAATTCACCTGATCGAGCCTCTTGATTATCTCCCATTTGTCTACCTGATGGACCGCTGCAGCTTCATCATCACCGACTCCGGCGGAGTGCAGGAAGAGGCGCCCTCCCTCGGCAAACCAGTGCTTGTAACCCGCAACACCACCGAACGGCCGGAAGCCGTCAGTGCCGGCACAGTGAAACTGGTGGGCACCAACCCGGAGGTGATTGTGCGCGAAGCCTTGACCCTGATCCGGGACAGCAGCGCTTTCAAAAGCATGTCCAAGTCGCACAACCCCTACGGCGATGGCCTGGCCGCGCCGCGCATCGCCAGTTTCATTCAACATGCTGTCATTAAAACCGGCGTGGGGTTGACGATCCCCAAAAATTTTTCCCAGGCCCTGAATCAACTTCGCAATTGAACCACGTTTTGGCAGCAGGCTTAACGGCAAGAGAACCTGCAGGCGACGACATCCCTCCCTGTCTTTTCGACAGGCAAGGGTCAATCACCCAAGTTTTTTAATTGAGGGAACCCTGCAAAGGCAATGGCCGCAAACAACATGAAAGCCCTGTCTCAACAGATCACGAACCACCAAGGGCATGCGCATTCCTTTCAATCAACTCTTGAAGAAGTCGTAAACAGAGAAAACTCTCAGGTTTTTCATTTCGAGCGGAGCGAGAAATATCTAAATTTATAACGAGATTTCTCCTCGCTGTGCACGTCGATGACAGGAATCGACTTTTTTACGAAACCATCAACCCTTGCATACACATAAAAAATTTCACAGACGCACTCGGGTCCAATAAGAATATATGAAACTGGAAACTAAAAAAATTGTCGTGATGGGCCTGGGCTATATCGGCCTGCCGACCGCCTCGCTGCTGGCGACTAAAGGCCACCAGGTGCTCGGTGTTGATGTCAACTCGCAGGCAGTGGCAACCATCAGCAAAGGCGAGATTCATATCATCGAGCCGGGACTTGATATTCTCGTCAAGTCAGCCGTGCTCAGCGGTAACCTCCGCGCCTCCCTGACTCCCGAAGAAGCTGAGGTCTTCATCATTGCCGTGCCCACTCCCTTCAAGGATGATCATGTGCCGGATATTTCCTATGTGGAGGCCGCCACCCGGGCCATCGCTCCCTTGCTGGTTGCAGGCAACCTGATCATCCTGGAATCGACCTCACCGGTGGGCACCACCGAACGCATCCGCTCTATCCTGGCCGAAGAACGGCCGGAACTGTTCAACGGTAAAGGACCGAAGCAGGCCGCCAGCATCTACATCGCCCACTGCCCTGAACGCGTCCTTCCCGGCCAGATTCTCAACGAACTGATCACCAATGACCGCATCATCGGCGGCGTTGATCAACCTAGCCGGGAACGGACCGCCGAATTCTACCGGAGCTTTGTCAACGGCAAGGTCCTGGTCACCGATGCCCGCACCGCCGAGATGGCCAAACTGACCGAGAATTCCTTCCGAGATGTCAACATTGCCTTTGCCAATGAACTCTCCCTTATCTGCGACCACTTGAGCATCAATGTCTGGGACCTGATCGAGTTGGCCAACCGCCACCCCCGAGTCAACATCCTCCAGCCCGGCCCGGGCGTCGGCGGCCACTGCATTGCGGTTGATCCTTGGTTTGTTGTGGCCTCAGCACCTAATGAATCGCGATTGATCCGCACGGCGCGTGAAGTCAATGATGCCAAGCCGCACTGGGTACTGGACAAAGTAAAAGCCAAGTCGGGGCGCTTCAAGGCACCAGTCATTGGTTGCCTTGGGTTGGCCTTTAAGGCCAACATTGACGACCTTCGTGAGTCGCCGGCCATGGAGATTACGCGAGACTTGATCAAAGCCGGGGTAGGACGAGTGATGGCATGCGAGCCCAACGTGCATGGCAGCTTTGAAGAATTTCCGCTTTACGAGCTGGGAGAAGTTGTACAGGAGGCTGACATCCTCCTGTTACTGGTAGATCACGAAGAGTTTCAGGGGGTTGATCGGGAACTTCTCAAAGAAAAAGTGGTGATCGACACCAAGGGTGCCTGGCGGTAACCTAGAAATGTAAACGAAAATCGTCCAATCTGCCCAGGTGCATTATGTCAAATATTAGTTTGCGCAATTTTTTTTATGGTGCATGTCCTCGACAACTGATCCCTTTCTGGAACAGAGTTGAGTCTTCTACTCTTGGCTCACGCTTGGCCAAGGCTGCCTTCTGGTCGATGGGCGGGGCAGTTATCTCTCGATGTTTGATGCTGGTCGCATCAATATTGGTTGCCCGCTTGCTGGGTCGAGAGGTATTTGGCGAATTTGGAATGATCCGTACCACCGTGAATATGTTCCTGGTATTCGCCGGTTTCGGCCTTGGCATGACCGCCACCAAACATGTGGCTGAATGCCGCGTAACAGACCCAAACCGTGCCGGTCGCATCATGGCAATTTCCGGTTTATTTGCCGTGGCCACAGGTACGCTGGTCGCGGTGGGCCTGTATATTTTTGCACCTTGGGTGGCTACCCACACCATCAACGCACCGAATCTGGTTGTTGAACTACGGATCGGCGCTTTCATCCTGCTATTGAATGCCGTGAATGGTGCGCAGACAGGGGCGCTTGCTGGTTTCGAAGCTTTTAGATCCATCGCCAAGGTAAATTTATTGACGGGGCTTGCCTCGTTTCCGCTACTGATCGGTGGTGCCTATTGGGGGGGATTACGCGGCGCTGTCTGGGCGCTTGCTGCCAATATGGGCATCAATTGGTTATTGAATCATTTGGCGCTGCGGCAGGAGGCTGCTCGGCACAAGGTGCCCTTTTCCTGTAAGGGATGTGTCAAGGAATGGCCGATTCTCTGGCGATTCAGCCTGCCGGCAACTATGAGTGGGATTATGATCAGTCCGGTCGTGTGGGCAAGCAACGCCATGCTGGTCAATCAGCCAGGAGGATATAGCCAGATGGGGTTGTTTGATGCCGCTAATCAATGGCGGTTCGCAATTCTCTTTATCCCCGGTGTAGTTGGGCAGATTGTGTTGCCCATGCTGGCAAACCTCAATGCGCCAGATGAACAGGTAAAGTACATCAAGGTTCTCAAGTATAATGCCTTAATCAATGGTGGCGTTGCTTTCGCGGTTTCATTGCCTGTAACCCTGTTTGCTCAATCTATCATGCGAAGCTATGGGATGGATTTTGCGGAAGGCGCTTTGGCATTAGCGTTGTTATCTATAAGCACCATTTTTGTTGCATTAAATAATGTCGTCGGTCAAGCAATAGTGAGCAAAGGCAGAATGTGGATTGGTTTTTCATTTAATCTTATGTGGGCCTCTGTCTTCCTTACCCTGAGTTATTACTTTATTCACATTGGTTATGGTGCAACAGGATTGGCATTAGCAAACTTAATTGCATATTTAGCACATAGTTTATGGCAGATTGGATATGTTAATAAAGTTATATTAGCCAAATATTTATAAAAATTAGAATTAAACGTGTCATTTCATATTGTCAATCATGTAAATTGTGCACATATCGCATACCGTTTGTAAGTAGTAATATTATAGACGTATGTTTTTTTTATAAAAATAAATCGTGAAAACATTAATTGTCCATCATTAGACATAAAAAATTTTATTTTTATTTAATATAAATTACACATAATCAATAAATACTTCACTTAAAACAATTGAAATTATTTATTAAATAGTTTATTTTTTAATCTTTTTTAGTATAATTACACTATTAATATTAACTATCTAGATTTGTAATATTAATCTGATAAATATTCATTAAGATAATGAACTAGTACAACACAATGACAAGTATCGTATATTTTGCAGTAAATTATAAAATAGGTATTATCTATTCATGAACTACATATATATAGTATGCCATAGCTTTTACGACGTTAATGGAAAACATCAAGAAATTGGTGGTGTCCAAACGTATGTCGAGTGCCTTTTGGCTCTTTCATCAGAAATGGGATGGCATGTAACAATTCTTCAATATTCACCAAATACATTTAATCGGCTGCTACTCGACGGTAACCGACTACTTTCCTGGCAGAACAGACAACAACTGCAAAGTACTCTGGCTGGTTTCATGAAGGAAAACCATGGGCTTGCAATATATTCTGATTATTGGTGCGTACCCAACGTGTTAGAGCACCCATGTATTGTTTTACAACATGGTGTGGGGTGGGATTATTCTGCTACAACTTTGAAGAATCCGCTCTTGAAACGCCTTAATGGGATAAGGAAACGCATCAATCGCCTGATTCTGTTTAAAAAGTTACGAAAAATAGCGCTAGAGGCTGATTGCGTCCTGTGCGTGGATACAAATTTCCGCAACTGGCTTCAAGCGACATTCCCGTTTGACGATTGGGGTGATCGAATTATTTATATCCCTAACTTCTCACAACTTCCATCACAGGAGGCCATGCTCGCCCGGTGGAATAAAATTGACACCAACCTCCGCTGTATTTTCCCCCGTCGATTTGCAGAAATACGTGGCGCTATCCTGTTTTCGAACGTTTGTGTCGATCTTGCAAAAGATTTTCCGAATGTTGAGTTTGGCTTTATAGGAGACGGCGAGTGCGAGCAAAAAATGCGTCGAATCTTAAGAAGTGTTCCAAGGGTAGAAATATACAGTAGGGCGTACAGCGAAATGGGGGAAGAGTACCTGAAGGCAGACATAGCAGTTATTCCAACATTGGCTTCCGAAGGTACATCCTTGTCATGCATCGAGGCGATGGCCGCCGGTTGTGCGGTCGTTGCCACCACTGTGGGTGGCTTGGGCAACCTCATCATTCCAGGATTTAATGGCTGTCTTTGCCAGCCATCACACGAACAACTACGAAGCTCGCTTCAGTTGCTGTTTTCACAACCTACCGAAGTAAAGCGACTAGGTCGTAACGCACGATTAGTTGCTGAGGAGGCCCTCTCTTATCAGATATGGAAGAATCGCGTAAAGAAGGTTCTCATGGAGATTATCGAAAAATAATAAAATGAACTTCTTCGGTTTAATCAATCTGGCTTTCACCTTTTATGCGGCTGGCAGGGCAATTCGCGAGGGGCGGATCGACTGGCTTTATTGGTCAGCAAGCCTCGTTATAATTGGCGCTAGCCTTGTACTACCAAACAGCGTGACGTTGCCTGAGTTGCCGAATTATATTTTCGATGATGATACACCAAACCGTGTGGCCATGTTCGTACTGGGTTTTAACGTGCTTGTATTCTTGTCGTATCATACCACGCGTTATAAGCGAGTTGGATGGCTTAATGAAGCTTCAGAACTATTCACAGTCACGCGCCGTATTAACAATGCGTATCTATATCAAGGACCTGCGACATCTCGAAGGTCGGCCATTGGCATGTGCAATACCAACCTAGGCCATCTTCGCAGAAATGCCATTCAAATTCTCTTTTTATTAGTACTCTGTCAGTTAGCGTCTATGGTGTGTCTAGTTTTCGTAACAGGAGGATCTTTCTCTGACATGCTGGAGATTAGGTGGACAGATATACCTGAAATGTATGAGGGCCGATCACAGTACCAATATGTATTAGCTGTATCTGCTTTTCTAGCATCTTCAGGAGCTGTGGCGCTGTCATTCACCCTGAGGAGAGGTCGTATTTGCGCCCTCTTGATTGTGATGGGATTTTTAATAAGTCAGATGATAGGCTCGCGTACTTTTGCGATTGGTGGTCTCTGGACAGTGGCAACTCTTTATGTCTACAAAAAGCACGCATACACACTAAGACAACCTCTTCGCTCAATGTTAAACAACAAAACGTTGAGACATTTTGCCATAGGGGCCCTAGTTGCGCTAACAGGTTACTTTTCATTAACATTTATAGCGTGGTCGCGGGCACACTACTCATTCGGCGAACTTCTTCACAGCTTCCCTGAAGCAATCGCCGACTATCATAACGAAGGGAAACAAAACAAGACGGATCCCTCTATTGGCGCTCTGTTTTATACCTTTGAGGTATTTCCCAATCACCTGCCCTACTGCAGAGGCTTAACCTATCGTGAAATGGTTCTTTTGCCGATCCCACGTTTCATCCTACAAGGATTTGTCGACCCAGATATTCGCACAAATAGCTTCTCTGGAATAATTTTAGCGAGAAATTTGTATGGGATTGAAGGGGGGACTGCAAGATTTGGTTCTATACATCCTACCATTTGGGGCGATGCCTATGCGAATTTTGGATACTGGGGATGTCTTATTGGCATTGGAGCCGGGCTGTTCTTGGCGCTGTTGGAACGCCTCGTGTCAAGAAATAGGCTTTTGACGCTATTGACTCTGCCCTTATTAGCCGGAACACTCCTAGTATATATTCGCGGTAGTATGTTGCATGCAACATTATACCTTTGGTATCCGCTTTTAATGTTGTTTGCCGGGATGTGGGTCGGTGACCGGGTTATCCGGTTGCGAATTTGCCAAACAGAAAGAAGGACTTTTTATGGTTTTAGAAAAATTATCAGTCCTACACGTCGCTAAAGTACCCATGACCGGCGTTTGGACTCTCATGAAGGAATTGGCGCTATCCCAGGCTAAATCAGGGATGGTGAAACCACATTTTGGACTATATGTGAACCGGAAGTGGGGGACTCAATATAACCATGAGGCCCAATCCATGCCTTGGCCAGTGCACACACAGAAATTTCCTGATTGGTCCGGATCCTACTTACTATTACTACTAAAAAACCATCTGAAGGAGTGGATTCTTCATGTAATGGAGGAGGATAAGCCATCAAAAATTATTGTTCATTTTCACGATGCTTGGATGTCAGGCCTTTATTTACCGGTGTGGCATGGACTACCAAGTAATGTATCCTGTGTGGCAACCGTGCATGGGGTGCCTCTTCATACTGGTATGCGTAATCCGTGTAAGCGGGCATTATATAAGTTGCTCTGTTGGCGTATGATCAAAAGATCAGTAAGTCTAACATCAGTGGACAAGGGAAATCTTGGACTACTGTGGACGTACCTGGGGTTGAACCCTGATTGCATAACTGTCGTCCCTAACGGCCTAGTTGCAAAACAAAGCTCTTGTCTGCTTCAAAATAATTCCACTCGTGTAGATAGGGCATTAGTCGCAGGATTCGTTGGCTTGTTGAATCCTCAAAAAGGTTGGCGAATCGCAGTGGAATCTGTCCGACTTTTAGTTGATAGCGGTTTCCCGTGCAAACTCCTGATCGCTGGTGCTGGGCTTGATGAACAAGCTGTTCGTATTGTGGCTAAAGAGTATCCATTTGTTTGTTTTCTTGGCAATGTGCCTAATGCTGGTGATAACTTAATTCCAGACTTGGATGTCCTGTTGTTACCGTCTGAGTCAGAGGGGCAACCCATGGTAATCCTGGAGGCAATGGCCGCCGGGGTGCCCGTTATCGCGACTCGCGCAGGAGGTATAACGGAGTTAATTGACAACGGCCAGACGGGCATTCTGGTAGAACGCGAGGCAGGGTGTTTTGCCTCAGCGATAAAGTCTTTGCTTGATCAGCATGAACGGGAACGACTTGGAAGTGGTGCTGCAGAAAAATTTAAAAAAACCTACGATATCAGCAATGTAAGCCAAAAGTACCTGGCAGTGTACCGACGTGCCGCTGGCTACATTGATTATGATTCGTAACCCCTAGGCCCAGCCAAGAAGGTGAATGATGTACAGTAAACAGAATAAGGTGCTCGTAATGCATACGGGGGCCAGGGACCATTATGAAGTAGCGGTGGCACTGCATGAGGGCGGGCAATTGGCATCTCTGGTAACTAATGGGTATGCTAAACAAAAATTTTTAGTTCTAGAGTCCATAATGCGAGATTTGCCAGGGATGTCAGCCTTCAGACGTCGGCGTCGGCAAGAGATCCCGGACTGCAAAGTCATTTCACACCTTGGCTACGAAATAGCTTCAAAGGTCATACATCGTTTATGGCCTTTATGTTACTCCGAGATTTATGCTTGGCAAGAACTGAAGATAGCTAAAGCGGCAGCAAGATTCGCTGAACGTTCTGGTTGCAACGCTGTACTTAGTTATAACTACTGTGCCTTCCCCTTATTCAAATTATTGGATGGAAAAGGTATTAAACGATTATTGTTCCAGTGTCATCCTCACCCGCTTACTGTTAAAAGCATATTGTCCAGCGAAATCGAGAGAAACCCTCGATTCAGGAAGACACTTCTTTTCGAAAAGGAGATGTCTTGGGGCGATTCGTATGTGGCACAACTATCGAGCGAATCCCAGATGGCTGACGGCATCATAGTAGCGTCAGCTTTCACTAAGAAATCGCTTGTCGAGAATGGGATACATGAGGAGAAGATAAGAGTTGTAGCGTATGGTTCGGAGCGTCAATGGCCCAAGACTGCAGAAATAGCTAATGAAAAATTTCAGCAGGTTAAAAAATTTCGCATTTTGTTCGTCGGTCAACCTGGTCAACGCAAAGGGGTAAGTTACCTTCTTGACGCTTGCGATGCATTGGATATGCGGGGTGCGCAACTACGCATCTGTGGCAGAGGGCTAGATCCTGATCCTGCACTGCTTGAAGGCTCTCGAAACTGGCTTGTAATTCGTCGTAACCTGAATGATGCAGAGCTTGCTCGAGAGTTTCAAAATGCGGACGTCTTTGTGCTACCATCACTAGTTGAAGGATTTGGCCTTGCATTAATTGAAGCCATGTCTTTTGGGGTACCAGTCATAACCACGCCTAATGGTGGAGGGCCTGATTTAATACAGCATGGCAGGAATGGTTTCATAGTGCCAATTAGGGATTCCACTTCCCTTGCAGAAATACTGTCGGTGTTGCGTGAAGACCCGAAACTCTGTCAGCAGATTGGATCAGCTGCAATAGGTACCGCACGCCATTTTACATGGCGAAGGTTTCGGGCGGGTGTGCGAGTTGCAGTAGATGACTTGCTTGATAAAATGGCGTGAGTGGGCTGGAAATTCGCTTGGTAAAAAAAGCTATTCAACCGTGTGCAGAATAGGTGCTATAAATGATCAAACATTCACGAGTACGTCGGATTATATGGCGACTGGCGTATCGGTTGCTGTTTTCAGTAATTTCCATAATAGCATATTTAAACCATCGTTGGTACATGCGATTGTACACCCCTCTCCTTAGAATGTTCGGAGTTAGAATTGGTGGCACACCTCGCTATATATCCACAACCTGTCGGTTCGATGATTTGTCTAAAATTACGATTGGGAACCGCGTGGTGATTTCTGGGGATGTACGCTTTCTCACCCATGACTACTCATTGACGACCGCCCTCATTGCTATTGGTGAAACACCTGCAACGGATGTGGCCTCAGAGCGAGAGATAATTGTGGGTAACAATGTTTTCATAGGGCTCAAAACGATCATAATGCCCGGTACCATAATAGGTGACAATGTTATTGTTGGTGCGGGTTCTGTGGTGAGAGGACATATTAAAAACGACTCTGTGGTCGTTGGAAATCCGGCATCAGTGGTGGGCAACCTTAGGGATTATGCTGAGCGTTGGAAATCTAGGTTTGATACTGGGTTAGTTCGATGTGATTAATCATGTTAAAATGCGAGCATCAAAGCCAAGCACACTATTCCTCGAGACTCCAGCCAAGGCCCGACACCATAAGAAAGATTGTATTGGTGGCCCACAATCTCAGATCAGCCGGTGGTCTATCGGTTGGCCAAAATATCGTTGCGACTCTTCCTCAGATTGCCCCAATGCATCAATACCTTATGATAGTGCCCGAGGGGTGCGGCTACCAACCCTTTACAGGAAGAACTAAGGTCGAAGTTTATGAATGTCGAAAGATGTCGCTTCTGTCTCTTTTTTTTTGGGAACGCGTTGCACTTCGAAAGATGGTTCTTGGTTTTAAACCGGATTGGCTGTGGGCACTTGGCAATCGCTCTCTTATCAATCCACATTGCAGCCAGTCTCTATTGTTGCACAACCCACACCGTGTTTATCCAACAGACGCCGCTAGGCCATGGCGAGAGAGTATCTTCAAGTGGCTATCCGACGCGGAATTGCGGCGAGGTTTAAGTTCTGTAAGTCGTCTTTACTGCCAAACTGAGACAATGCGCCACCGAAGTTCTGAAGTATTGAAGTACCCTTATGACCGAATCGGAATTTGCCCGAATGCCTTTAGCCCCCTGATTCAAATTTCTCGGGACTGGCCTGCAGAATTAGCGAGGTTCCGTGGCAATTTTATTCTGTTTGCATTAACGCGTTATTATCCCCATAAAAATCTTGAAATAATTGTAGAAACATTTTCCAGGTACCGTGATCAATTAAAGAATATTGTTTGTGTTCTGACAATAAGTAAGGACCAAGGAAGCGGAGCATTACGGTTAATTAATCGTATTCATGCGGAGTCTCTTGACGACCAGATAGTGTGTATAGGTGCAATACCTCAGAGTCGTTTGGGTGAATTCTACCATGCGGCTGATGTAATGATTTTACCGACTTTATTGGAGTCATTTTCTGGCACTTACTTAGAGGCGATGCAAATGGATACTCCGATCTTAACATCCGATCGAGATTTTGCTCATGAGGTGTGCGGCAAAGCTGCTGTCTATGTGGATCCATTTTCGCCGGAGGATTTGAAGAAAGGGATTCTTGAGTTAAAGGTGAACCATTCATTACGGGCTGGCCTTATAGTAAATGGTCGAACTCGCCTGGAGCAACAAGCCAGAACGTGGCCAGCAATTTTAAGGGATGTTTTAGAACAAGAAGGGATTGAGCATGAGTAAGATTAAATTTAACAATGATAGGTTGCATTTCATCGCCATATGGCCTGCAATGGCGCTGAAAAATTCACTGGTAATCGGCGGTGAAATTAAATGGCTTTCACGATAAAACGCCGAATTTATGATTTTTTACCGATAGCGGTCAAGCGAAGCATTTGCTTGATTCCTTTCCCCTGGCTGGCCGGAAAGGCCTATCGCTCGGTCCTGGCGCGCGGCTCTTGGTTTGATCTGGCGAGCAAGACGGAATTGCGCGCCAGGCAGGAACGCGAGTTGGGCGAGGTTCTGCGCTTTGCCGTCGAACAGGTGCCTGCGTACCTGGGATTGCGCGCCATTGTGGAACGGCATAGGCCGTTCGAGGCACTGCAGGCCTTCCCCCTGTTGGAAAAAGATACAGTGCAGGCCAACCAGTCCCAGTATCTGCCGCGAGATTTTCAACGGATACCACATTACGAGACCACCACGGGCGGCACCAGCGGCAACCAACTCAAGATTTACGTCGACGATTGCTCGCAATCGGTTGAAACGGCCTTCATGCATCGCCAATGGGCTCGGGTCGGCTACACGCCTCGTCATCGCAAGGCTACCTTTCGCGGCGTGCCCTTTCCTCGCCTCGCGGCTGGGGTGTTCTGGCAGCACAACCCAATCTACAACGAGGTGCAGTTCTCGCCGTTCCACATGAGTGAGGACAATCTGGGTGCCTATGTGGCACAGATTATTCGTTTTGCACCAAGCTTTCTGCATGGATATCCATCCGCTTTAGACGTGCTGGCCGAATACGTGTTACGCCACGATCTGGGCCGGAAGCTGCCCAGGATTCATGCAGCTTTGCTGGGGTCCGAGGGTGCTTCTCCGGGGCAGCGAGAACGGATCGAGGCTGCGTTCAGCACCCGTGTCTACGCCTGGTATGGGCACAGCGAGCATGTGGTGCTGGCCGGGGAATGCGAAAAAAGCGACGCCTACCACCATTTCCCTGACTACGGCATACTGGAAATCGTTGATGAACAGGGCCGGGTCTGCACCCGTGAGGGTGAACGAGGAGAGATTGTGGGCACGGGCCTGTACAATCGGTGCATGCCGCTCATTCGGTACCGCACTGGCGATTATGCCACTCGTCTTGCCCCGGAATGTGCCTGCGGCCGGGCGTGGGATCGGTTCACCAATGTGGAAGGGCACCGGAAGCAGGACATGGTCCTCGGGCGGCATGGTACCCGGATCTCCCTGGCAGCGCTGAACATGCACGGACCTTTGTTCGAAAAGGTGCGCCGCTTCCAATATTTTCAAGACAAACCCGGGGAATGCGTGCTGAAGGTCATGCCCGCCCCGAGGTTTACCGAACAGGATCGGGCCTTGATTGAAGCTGCATACCGAGACAAAGTCGGTGGGGAAATCCACTTCGAGATTCGGCTCGTCGAGGACATCCCTCTGACGGCGCGGGGTAAATTGAAAATGCTCGACTCCCACCTTAACACGAACAACGGGTAACCAGTGCTTGCCGTAATACGACTAGCAGCCGAAATATCCCCAAAAGCCTCTAATGAATAGCCAAACCAGCGAGAAGAACATTGAACCAAATCCTGCAAAATCTCAAATCCGGCGCCACCCAACTAGTTGACGTCCCTTGCCCCCAAGTCAAAGCGGGTCAACTGCTCATCCGGACTACTTGTTCCCTCATCTCCGCCGGTACCGAGCGCATGCTGGTAGATTTCGGTAAAGCCGGCCTGATCGACAAAGCCCGCCAGCAGCCGGATAAAGTAAAAATGGTTTTGGATAAGGTGCGCACCGACGGATTGATGCCGACCCTGGATGCGGTGCGCAACAAACTGGACCAACCTTTGCCGCTGGGTTACTGCAACGTGGGCCGGGTGGTGGAACTGGGCCGCAAGGTGGAAGGTTTTGCCGTGGGTGACCGGGTGGCCTCCAACGGCAAGCATGCCGAGGTGGTGGGCGTGCCGGTCAATTTGTGTGCCCGGATCCCGGACGGGGTGAGTGACGAGGCCGCCGCCTTTACGGTGATCGGGGCCATAGCCCTGCAGGGCATCCGCCTGGTGCAGCCGACCTTGGGCGAGGCGGTGGTGGTGACCGGGCTGGGCCTGGTCGGCCAGATGACCGTGCAACTGCTCCGTGCGCAGGGTTGCCGGGTGCTGGGTATTGATTTTGATCCTGCCAGATTGGCCACGGCCAAACAATTCGGCGCTGAAGTGGTCAATCCGGCGGCGGGTGAAGACCCGGTTTCAGCGGCGGAACGATTTTCTCGGGGGCGTGGTGTCGATGCGGTGATTGTAACCGCTGCCACCCGAAGCAGCGAACCGATGCACCAGGCAGCGCTGATGTGCCGCCAGCGGGGCCGGGTTGTGCTTGTCGGGGTGACCGGGCTCGAGCTTTCCAGGGATGATTTCTTCAAGAAAGAACTGACCTTTCAGGTTTCCTGCTCCTATGGTCCTGGCCGGTATGACCAGAACTATGAGGATAAGGGGCAGGATTACCCCATCGGTTTTGTGCGCTGGACCGAGCAGCGCAACTTCGAAGCCGTACTCGACATGATGGCCGATGGTCGGTTGGATATGCAGCCGCTGGTATCGCATCGGTTCCCTCTTGCCCAGACCGAGGCCGCCTATGCGGTGGTGGGCGGTTCTGAGCCATCGCTGGGTATTGTCCTGCAGTATCCACCCGAGGAAGAGAAGAGTGATGAGGAATTGCGGCAGTCTTCCATTTCCCTGGTCTCGGCGTCAAACGTCCTGGCACGAGGGGTAGAGGGCGGCAAGGCCCAGGTGGGTTTCATCGGCTCGGGTAATTACGCCACCGCCGTGCTGATCCCGGCCTTCAAGGATGCCGGTGCCCGCCTGGTTTCGGTGGCCTCGAGCACCGGGATCAGCGGTGTCCATGCCGGCCAGAAATACGGTTTCGAACGCACCACCACCGATACCCCCGGTCTGCTGGTCGACCCGCAAATCAACACCATCGTCATCACCACCCGCCATAACAGCCATTGTCGGCTGGTGTGCGAGGCCCTGCTGGCCGGTAAACACGTCTTTGTCGAAAAACCGCTCTGCTTGAGCCTGGAGGAATTGGCACAGATCGAGGAGGTGTATGCCGGGCTGCAAACCTCACCCGCCGGAGCGCCATTGCTCATGGTCGGCTTCAACCGCCGGTTCGCCCCCCAGGTGCAGAAGATAAAAACCTTGCTCGCCGGAGTATGCGGCCCGAAGGCGTTCGTCATGACCGTCAATGCCGGCATGATTCCCCCGGACCACTGGACCCAGGATCCGGAGGCCGGCGGTGGCCGAATCGTCGGCGAGGCCTGCCATTTTATCGATCTGATCGCTTTTCTCGCTGGTTGTGAGATCGTCAGCCACAGCAAGACGGCCATGTCCTCGCCGACCGGGGATACGGTCAGCCTGCAGTTAGGCTTCAGCGACGGTTCCATCGGCACCGTGCATTACTTTGCCAATGGCTCCAAATCCTTTCCCAAGGAGCGGCTGGAGGTGTTTGCCTCGGGTCGGATACTCCAACTCGACAACTTCCGCAAACTCACCGGTTATGGCTGGCCAGGATTCAAGAAGATGAATCTGTGGCGACTGGATAAAGGGCAAAAAGCCTGTGCCGCTGCCTTTATCAGGGCCATTAAAGAGGGCCTGCCATCACCTATTTCTTTTGACAAGTTAGTGGCCGTATCGCGAATCAGTTGCGAGCTGAGATAAGAGGTGCTTTTTTCCACCTTGTGCGTTTACCCTTAACGATGTATATATTTTATGTATACACATCAACAAAAAGGAGAGGACAATGAATACAGCCAAGCTCTTCCAAAGCGGCAACTCGCAAGCGGTACGATTACCCAAAGAATTCAGGCTACCGGGGGAAAAAGTGAAAATCTTCCGCCGAGGCAATCAAATCATTCTCGAACCACTGGAAGAAACCTGGGACAATTTCATTGCCTCATTAGCGGAATTCCCTCAAGATTTCATGGAGTCGGGACGGAACCAACCCGATGAGCAACACCGGGAATCGTTCTGATGCGCTTTCTGCTTGATACCAACATCTGCATCTATATCATTAAAAACCGCCCCTCTGAAGTTCTTGAACAATTTTGCCGTTATCACCCTTCGGATATCGCCATTTCAACGGTATCTCTTTTTGAACTTGAATACGGGGCGGAGAAAAGCAATCAGCGGCAAAAAGCCCTGCAAGCACTGGATCGATTCCTTTCTCCCTTGCAGGTTGTCGACCTGGATCGAGTTGCCGCAGCCGAGGCAGCAGCGATTCGGGCTCGACTGGAGGCGCTTGGAACACCCATTGGGCCATACGATACCTTGATTGCCGGGGTGGCCCGATCAAACGGGCTAGTTTTAGTGACCAACAATGCCCGTGAATTTGCACGGGTTGAAGGGTTGGTTGTTGAAAATTGGGTGGAGCAATCAAAATGAAGGTTCCCCGGGTCAAGGACGATAGTCTGGGAATAAGCCGCTTCCCGTGATCTCGATGTCATATAACCGATTCCCATCAAACAAAACCCTTCAGATACGTTCAGAATGACCTCGGCAAGAGCTGACATTTCGAGGCGTGGCAGCATCACGCTGTCTTTTCGCTCCGTGGGAGGACTGTTTTGGAGATCTCACCCTGCGGTCGAGATGACAGAAAGGTATGAATGCCGCTGAAAGCATGGAAAAATCGGAAAAACAGATCTTGCGGCGAGTTGTTCGCCTCTTCCACACCATCAAGTACCTGCGTTGGGAGCAGATAGTTTTCAGAATTTGGCGGCGGTTGTATCGCCCCACCATAGATCGGTCGATTTCTCCGGCACGCCGTCCACCGTCGGGGCACTGGGTTCCTCCGGTGGTTAAGCCTGTTCATTTGCGCCAGCCCTGGCAATTCGAGTTTCTCCATGTCAGGCGCGATTGTTCCTTTCCCGAGGATTGGAATACGCAGGCCATGGAAAAACTGTGGCTTTATAACCTGCACTATTTCGACGATCTCCAGAGTCGTAACTTCGATGAACGGAAGGCAATGCTCACGACATTGCTTCGCCAGTGGATTGAGGATAATCCACCGGGTTTTGGCAATGGATGGGAACCGTATCCCGTATCCTTGCGTATTGTGAATTGGGTTAAATGGGTTCTGGCGGGAAACGAATGCTCTGCATCCATGATGCAGAATTTGGCGATACAGGCGCAGTATCTCTACAATCGACTGGAATATCATTTGCTGGGCAACCATCTGTTTGCCAATGGCAAGGCGCTCATCTTCGCTGGTTTATTTTTCGATGGCCCTGAAGCTGACAACTGGTTGCTGAAGGGGCAAGAGATCATCGAGCAGGAACTGGCCGAGCAAATCCTGACCGATGATGGTCATTTCGAGCGCAGTCCCATGTATCACGCCATCATCTTGGAGGATGTGCTGGACATGATCAATGTCATGACCGCGTATGCGATGCCGGTGCCAGGGGCCTGGCGTGACTGTGCCCGGAAGATGGTTGCCTGGTTGGCGCACATGACCCACCCTAACGGTGAATTTTCTTTCTTTAATGACAGCGCTTTAGCCATAGCACCCACTTTGAGCGAACTGACTGCCTATGGACGGCAACTTGGCGTGGTGCCTGCTCTTGTGCCTGCCGCCAGGCTGATAGCCCTCAATGAGTCCGGCTATATCAGAGTTGCGGAACGGGAGACAGTGGCCCTACTTGATGTGGCTCCCATCGGTCCGGATTATCTGCCCGGCCATGCCCATGCCGATACCCTTTCCTTTGAGTTGTCGCTGTTTGGTCGGCGGGTGGTGGTGAACAGCGGAACTTCCTGTTACGGCAGCAGTGCGGAGCGGGCTCGCCAGCGGGGAACAGCCGCTCATAGCACGGTGGAGGTGGGTGGCATGGACTCAAGCGAGGTTTGGGGCGGTTTTCGGGTGGCACGACGGGCTCTGCCTTTTGGGCTGACAATTGAGGAGAGCGAGTCGGGCGTGACGATACGCTGCGCCCATAACGGGTATCGGCGCTTGCCGGGCAAGCCGGTACATCGGCGGCAATGGTCCTTTGCTCAGGGCAGCCTGGAGGTATGCGATTGGGTGGAAGGCGGATCGTCGGCCATAACCCGCTTTTATCTGCATCCCGATGTTCAGGTGCAAGGCGGCGGGCGAAAAGGAGTCTTGCTTCTTCCTGACAATCATCAAATTCGCTGGCGGGCAAATGACGGCGATGCTCGCTTGGTTGAGTCTACGTATCATCCGGAATTCGGTGTTTCCATTCCCAACCGCTGCCTGGAACTGCCTCTGCTTGAGGGCAAGGCGACAATGACCTTTTCCTGGGAGTAACATGCACATTCTTTTTTTGAGCGACAATTTTCCGCCCGAAGTCAACGCCCCTGCGTCAAGGACCTTCGAACACTGCCGCGAATGGGTGCGGGCCGGGCATCGGGTAACGGTGATCACCTGCGCCCCCAACTTCCCAAAGGGGCAGGTCTTTCCGGGCTATCGCAACCTGTTATGGCAAAGGGAATGGATGGAAGGCATCCGGGTCATTCGGGTCTGGACCTACATTACGGCGAACGCGGGATTTATGCGCCGTATACTCGACTATGTCAGTTTCATGCTATCAGCAATCCTGGCGGCACCCTTTATCAAAAAAGCCGATGTCGTTATTGGGACCTCACCGCAATTTTTCACGGCATGCGCGGCTTTTCTGGTGAGCCGAATGAAACGCCTTCCCTTTATATTTGAATTGCGCGATATGTGGCCGGAATCGATAAAGGCCGTGGGCGCGATGCCTGATTCACCTGCTATTCGATTTCTCGAGCGCATCGAACTGTTTCTTTACCGCAAGGCGGAAGTAATCGTTACCGTCACCCATTCCTTCAAAAGAAAGCTGATTGAGCGGGGCATTGACGACCGCAAAATCGAGGTTGTGACTAATGGGGTGGACCTGACCCGCTTTGCGCCGGCTCCGCGAGATGAAAACCTTGCGAGGCAACTTGGCATCGAACACTGCTTTGTCGCCGGCTACATTGGCACCCATGGCTTGGCTCATGGCCTGGAGACCTTGCTGGCAGGAGCGGAAATGCTGCAAAACGAGCACCGGGACGACATCCGACTGCTGTTCCTCGGCGACGGTGCCCGCAAGACTGCACTCAAAGCCGAAGCCGAACGACTGGGGCTCAGGAACGTAGTCTTTGTCGACTCAGTGCCGAAAGAGGAAGTCCCTCGTTACTGGTCGCTTTTGGATCTTTCCGTCATCCATTTGCGCGACAGCGAGCTGTTCACCACGGTGATTCCCTCTAAAATATTTGAGTCGATGGCCATGGGCATTCCGCTTGTGCATGGGGTGCCCGGAGAGTCAGCCGATATCGTAAGGAGCGAGGGAGCAGGACTAGTTTTTCCTTCCGGTGACGCCAAAGCGCTCCGAGATGCCCTGGTGGCAATACAAGAGGATCGCTCGGCCTATGAGAAGTACCGTACAAGCTGCCTGGCTTCCGCGCCGCGTTATGACCGGAAACGACTGGCGACGACCATGCTGACGATTATTGAGGAGGTTTACAAAAGGCACATAGCCCGCCGAAAACAAGGGCTAGGATAACATCGTGGTTTCTCACCTGCCTGCACGGCGACAATGGTGACGCCAAGGCTATAGCTCGGGGCCGCAAAAGCGCAGGAATTAAAAACTGACAAAGTCGTTACAGACCTTGAAGCAGGTGGAGGCATTGAAAAGGATCTTACAAATTGACAACCCTATTCTCTGAACATGTCTTGAATGCATACTTTTACTTGCTGAGCACCAATAAAATACTCCAACCTCACTAACAGCGTCTCTCAAGATATTGTTCTTGTGGAATCAGCGCTGAGCATCGTATTGTCTATAAGGTTGAAAACGAATCCGCCGTCATTATTGCCCAACCTCGATATCATTATTTAACTCTGAGGAGAGGAAGGATAGTCAGGAGTGAGAGCGAGAATAAATAGAACCCTTTACTCATCTCACGCAACTATCTGTTTATGGCGGCAAAAGGTAAGGAAGGGCTTACTGTGTTCAAGAGAAAAATGATACTTGCCTGCTTCATCCTGGCGGTGATAGGTTTAGGACTGCCGCTGGGAATAGCGCTTCTAGCGCCTGAAGCTTCGCCAGTTGGGGCGAAGGCCGACCTCATCATGGTTTTCCCTGGCACGCCCCACCGGATTGCAGCCGGGATCCAACTGGCCCAGGCTGGGGCTGCATCCAAACTGGCTATCAGTGGTTTAGGGCAGAAAGACCTTGAAGCACAAGCAGATCGATTGGGCAGACCTGCCGGGATTGCATTGGTGGCCTCGCCTAAAAGTCGCTCTACCTTTGAAGATGCCTTCAATACCAGAGCGCTGGTGCGGCAGCAGGGCATCCGCTCACTCCTCTTGGTTACCTCCACCTGGCATGTGCCACGTTCTTCTTTTCTGCTGAAATGTTTCCTGCTCGGTTCCGGAGTGACAGTTCGAGTTGTTCCGGTTGAAGATCCACGCATAAACGCTGTCCCCAGCGAAGCTTGGAAGCTCCGGGCAAAATTGGCCTTTAACGAAGGGGTCAAATCCTGGGGCAGCACAGCAGAGATAACCTGGTCGATTTTTACGGGCTGCTTATTGCGCGATGTCCCTGGTTTTCATGAATTGAGCAAATTCCTCAAACGAATAATTTTGTTAGAAGTTTAAATGAGGGAGCTTCTTGCTCAATGTACTTTGCATGCTGTGTCGACCAACGAGAGAAATCTCGTGTCTCAGAGAACGAGACTTCTCGCTACTATTCGAAATGGCAAGTAAAAACGATTCGATCTTTTTCAGATAATCGGGTCAAAGTAGAGCAATTTAATATGGTGTCACCGATTTTCCCAATTTTCATTCGGCCTTGACCTGGGGGCAGGAAACGTCGACCAGCTCGGTGACACCGGTTTTGAGTTTTTGCAGAATTTGGTTCATAAGTCAAAAAACCCTTACCAATTCAACCCGCCGATTTTTGGCTTTGCCCTCCTCGGTGGTATTTTCGGCGACCGGTCGGGTCAAGCCGTATCCCTTGGCAGCAAGGCGAGAGGCATTGATACCTTGTGCTATCAAAGCGTTTTTCACTGCTAAAGATCGTTCTTCGGAGAGCTTTTGATTGCTCTCCGGCGTGCCGTCGTTATCGGTATGGCCCTCGATGGAGAGTTTCAGATCGGGACTTTGCCGCAACATGTTGACAATATCATCGATCACAGGCTGGGAATCCGCTTTGATCTGACTCTTGGCTGTGTCGAAATTGATGTAGACCGTTGCTTTTCCCGTGCTGGTAATGGCATCGAGAATCGGATTGACAGCAACCTGCTGCTCCATGGTCTTTTTTTCTATGATGTCCAAGGCGTACCAGGAACCATTTGCGGCGCAATGTATTCGTGCCCATATTTCCTTGTCTCCCTGTTGCATGCGCATGGTGGCAGTGTTGGACTTTTCGTACAGCACTTCACCGCCAGCTTGCCTGGCAGCGGTGGTGAAATTTCTAATGATATATAACCCGCCGGGATGCTCGACTCCTTTGTTGAGTGAATATATCAAATTAAAATACTTTCCTTCCACAACGGATTCGTCTTTACCCTTCGCGCCTGTTTTGAAGGTGTATGATCCAAATTTTTCAGATCTACTCTTCTTTTGCAACGTAAAGCCTTCAAGTTTGCTGAAAAGGGGGTATTCTGCCGTCGTTGCCCTGGCCGAACCGGCAAGCACGAATAATAAGAAGAACAGTACATTTGTTTTCACGAGTATCCTGAGCATGGCTAGACCTCATAGTTGGTTGAAATGATGGTTGAAATGCACCTGGCAACTGCCTCTGCCACCTGGGGCACGACCAAAGAGGCCGAATTTTCCCGCCGGCCTCCTCCCCTTTCCGGAATAGATTCCGGCTCAGGTTACGGGACGGCTACGGAAGCGAACGCCCCTTTTCCGATTTGATGAACGTGAGTGTATAGTTCTTTTTGACAATCCCCCCTTCCCCTGGTTTTTCCCATGAATAGGTGGCTGTGAAACGCTCCTTTCCCTCGCGGAGATAGCCGATGATCTCTGGAGTCACATGCGCATCCATCAGGAGCGGACTGGCGGCAAACTCCTCCAGTCCGGTCGGGAATTCGCCCGCCCCCGGATTGTTCTGGAGGCTCATTGCATCCCCGGGGGCCTTGCAATTCAGATCGATCCCCCAGGAGAGAAACAACGTATGCGGCGCGATTGTATTGTAAGGCGGGGTCGCCAGTTGGGGCGGAAACACCACGGGTGTATTTCTGGTCGCCGTCGCTTCAAACTCATTGTTGCCTTCCGCATTGGTGGTACAGGTGAACCCCCACGCATGTTGCAGCACCTTTACCTCGGAAGCCCTCACCATATCGCTGATGACGACCAGGTTCCACTGCATGGCATCGACAAAAGGAATCACCGGGCGCTCCGGCGGTGCGCCCTCCTCCGTTTCCCGCGGTATCGACGCCCCCGTACGAATCGAAAGATTCGCTTCCCGAGCACGGTCCGTTTCGTCGGGATGGATACCGTAGGTGTATTTGAATCCAACGTTTTTCCATTCGGCCACCGCCGAAACCGCACAGGTGGGATCGTTCAGGCAGTCCAGTTCCAATTTGATATCGTAGACGGCCCGCCGTTCGTACCGCACCGTTCCCAGATCGAGCCGTGCCGAGGGAAAATCGCAGTTGTCTATCGTTGCAAGATCGTGGCCGTCCACGGTCAGCTTGTACCTTCCCTTGGGGACCGCAGGAAAGGTGAACGATCCCCGGGAATCGGAGGTGACCGGTCCCGAAGGCTTCATTTCGGGCTCCGCGCACGCCGGGACCAGCATGACAGCGGCATCCCGGACAGACTCGTTGGTCTTGGGGTCGAGCAAAATGCCGGTGACCGTGGCGGGGACGCTTGTCATCGTGAAAGACTCGACCGGTGACGGTTTTTTCCAAAAATCGAGTGGCTGATCCTCCTGCAATATCGCCGAACAGCCGCAAAACGCGTTCTCATAGGTGACCCGGTAGTCGCCGTGGGCCAACTCCTCGACCGGGGCGGCCGACCTGCATCGGGTCATGCGGGTCGTCGAAACGACCTGCGGCTGGGAGAATCCGGGACCAAGCCGTTTGTAGCGGACATGGCCGTCTGTTTTTCGACCGTCAGAAAAATCAACCGTAACCGATTTGACGCGGTTGTTCTTTTCCGGACGGACTGCAATTTTCAAGATCAACTGCGTGTCAATCACCGGTGTGATACGATAGCCATCCCGGACATGCGATGTCCCAATTTTCAAAGACTTGGAGATTTGGCCCCCCTGATCCCTCTTCTCGTCCAGTACGCCAACCCGTTTCCTCCATGCCTCTTGTGTCTGATAGACCGTCCGCAGCGGGAGTTTCATCTGATACGGGGTAAAGTGAATGTCCGAGATTTTTTCAAACACCCCTCGCCACGCGCTTTCAAAATCTTCGTAGGAAAACACTTCAGTCGCAATGTGCGTACTTTCAATACCGGAAACGACTTGCAGATAATGACATTTGACCGGCCCCTCCAGGACCAGGTCAGCTCCGACGATAAAGGCATCCCGGGAATTCATCAGTTCCATCGACGACTCAGAGAGATTACGTCCAAGCGACTCGAAATGCTCCTTCACAATCTCTTTGCAAAACACCCGAGCTGCATCGGGAACGGCTGCGAGATCCCCCGTGGCATCCGCCGCCCGGCAGTAATGGACCAGCAGAGCCACCGTTAATGCCACCGCCGGCAACAGGGGCACACACTGTTTGACTATCATGCACATCCTCTCGAGAACTCTTGTATTTCCCAGTGCGAAACCGCTATGAGCAACAGCACAGCTCTGGTTTTGCAAAAACTATTTCTGATAGAGACCTGTTTTGGCTAATCCCGCTTCGATCACCGGCCGGGTCGATTGAGGGGGAAACGACATCACAATAGTCTTGTTGATATTTATTGCCTCCACCGCGGTTATTATCCCGATTTCCGACGTGGTATCCACGACGACAGTCCTCATGCCCTGGTAAACAAACCCTTGGGTCGGACCCATCTGCATTTTTGGATTTCCAACTGTTTTTTGATAGTCGTTGAACTCCTGGATGGGGGCCATCGCGATCATGCGCGACCCGACCGCCGGATTGGCAGGATCAACAAACATCGCCAGCAGCGAGGCGCCTTCTTTCTCCAGGGCAAAAAAACTTTTGCCGTCGATTGTGATATTGCTCATCCATGCCTTGAATTTCGCCTCGTTCATCTCTCCCGCGTACACGACGCTAGAGGTGGTCCCGTAAATTTGGACAAGCTGTTAAGTGGAAAATCTGCTACCGCTAACGCCCAACGATGGGCACAATATGGAGCAGAAAATGGCAAAAGGAACGAAACGGAAACATTCAGCGGCATTC
>Ga0209639_1000704_pt1 | contig 42130 bp, 41 predicted proteins | sample EPASupsiteHSE605_FD_187268 | JGI IMG/M metagenome (GOLD analysis project Ga0209639, IMG submission 187268) | Bioremediated contaminated groundwater from EPA Superfund site, New Mexico - Sample HSE6-05 (SPAdes) (version 2) | ecosystem: Environmental > Aquatic > Deep subsurface > Groundwater >... | reverse complement strand
TGCACGGGAAACGAAATTTTCGGAAGCAATGAGTTCCAGTTTGCAACTCTGTCTTCTTTCCTCATTTGCGATAGCTTCAGCTACCTCAGGATCTACTTGTCTAACATATTGCTCAACATAATCCAAAACCTTTAAACCCTCTCTCTATACTTATTTTCCAACATTGTTATTTTTTCTACCCGGCCCTGGTGTCTTCCTGCTGCAAAGTTGGTTTTTAGAAAAGTTTTAATTATCTCTCCTGCTAAACCACTTCCTGTTATACGGGCGCCGATAGTTAGAATGTTAGCATCATTGTGCTCACGTGCCAATCGGGCAGAGAACAGATCCTGACAAAGCGCTGCTCGAATGCCCGGTATTTTATTAGCAGCTATGGCAATCCCAATTCCTGTCCCACAAATCAGTATGCCCAGAATATTTTTCTGAAGTACTTGTGTAGCTACATTTTCAGCTATATCTGGATAATCAACCGCTTTCTCATCATAGGCTCCGCAATCAATCGTATTGTATCCTTCTCCGGCAAGAATTTCAATTATTTCCTTTTTGAGTTGTACCCCAGCATGATCACTACCAATAGCAATTTCCATCTGCCTCACCTCATTTTGATTGTATTATTTTATCAAGGAGCCTGTCCACTAGAAGTCTAATCTGGCCAAGGCTTTTACGGTAAGTATCTAAATCCTGTCCATAGGGATCCAAAACCTCTCCGATCTCGTCTCCCGTGAATTCACTCAGGGTATATATTTTAACAGATTTACCGGCGAATCGATCCATTATATAGCTGCGCTGGCTGTTTGTCATACATAAAATAAGATCCGCATCTCTAATAAGGCTTTCTCGCACCAGCGAAGAACGGTGCCGGCTGATATCAATGCCTTGCTCCCTCATGGCTTCAATAGCCTTCGGTGAAGCCGGCAAACCTTCTTGTGCAAATAATCCAGCCGACCACACCTGAATTTCCCCCGGCTCTAATACTTCGCTTTTTTCCTCTATCCGGCTTAATAAAAGCGCGCTTGCCATAGGACTTCTGCAAGTGTTGCCGGAACAAATGAATAATACTTTCATATCCCTGCTATCCCTCCGGATTATATTTTCATAATAAAAATTTAAAATGCCATTTTGACTGCAAGAGCTATAAGTATCATTCCCCCAGCAATTTGGGCATAACTGCCAATCATCCGGCTAAACATCTTTCCGCCTTTGAAGCCTGCGAGAGTCATGATTCCGGCAATTAAACCAATTACTCCTACTGTATAAAATATAGGTATGGTAAAAAGCGTCCCCAGACTGAATCCTAATGTCAGCGCATCAATGCTGACAGAAGTCGTTAATATAATCAGGTTAATCCATCCTTCTGCAAGATCATCCTTTTCTTCTACGACCTTTTGCCCCTGTCTGAAACTAATCATATGGGGCCTTGTTTCACAATACCCCTTCCAGATCATATTCCCCCCCATATAGGCTAGGACCGCAGCCCCTAATCTCCCCGCCCATTTCCCAAGCAGGTGACCGGCCGCTATACCCAGGGTAAGTCCAATCAGAGGCATTAAGACATGGAATATACCGACCATCCAGGAAAACTTAAGCTCATAGCTTCTAGGTACACCCTTCAGCCCCATCCCCATCGCAAGGGAGAAGGAGTCTGCCCCCAGAACTACAGCAATCAGCAAAATCGTTATAAATTGTTCAAACATCTCTAATTATAACTCCTTTATGGCATCTTTTCAGCCGCAGCTCTCCATAAGCGGTCCATCATAGCAGCCCCGGCCTGCTGCGGGTCTATCGGTGCAATCAGGAGAGTATTTATTCCATCTTGTTCTGCATCCCGAAGTATGGAATACAGCGTAATACCTTGCCCGGAAATATTCAAACTAAAAACTCTGCTTATACCTTCTATTGTATGCCAGTTGGTATCATCAGTATGTACCACCCCCAATACCCGTCCCTGGGTTTGGAAGGTTTGAAGTTTAGCCTCAAAATCCGCCTCATTCTCGCTTAAAATAACCTGTACTTTAGTTTTATAGCGGGGTAGGGCACTTGTGCCCATAACTTCAATTTTTTTGTCCAGAAATTCTTCAATAACTGACACACTAATGCCACCTCGGCGCAGAATTTTACAATCTCCGGTTGTCAGATCAATAAGGGTTGATTCCAATCCAGCTCCGGTATCACCTGCATCCAAAACGGCCGCAATTTTATCGTGCAGATCCTGCTTAACGTGATTTGCGTTAATGGGACTGGGGCGACCATAAAGATTAGCACTAGGAGCGGCCAGAGGACCCGTTGCTTCGATCAAAGCCAGTGCCACCGGGTGTGACGGCATACGCAGACCTACTCCCGTCTGGCCGCCTCTTACAATTTCCGGCACACTGGGCAAGGAAGGTAATATAATAGAAAGCGGCCCCGGCCAAAAACGATCCATGAGTTTTTTAGCGGTGCCAGATACTTCGGCAGCAAGTCTGTGCACCTGCGACAGATTACTGATATGAACCAGCAGAGCATTCTCAGGCGGTCTTCCCTTGGCCTCAAAAATTTTTCGGACCGCTGCCGGCTGAAAGGCATCCGCACCCAAGCCGTATACGGTTTCAGTAGGGAAGGCTACTAATTCTCCCGTTTTTATAATCTGAGCTGCCAGTTCAATTATATGTGGCTCGGGATTCAATGCATTTACCTGCATATACCTGGTCGTTCCCATTATATAGTCCTCCGGGCTTTTATCAGCCGGTCTCTTCCGGCCTCATCTTTAATAATTTCTACCTCTTCGAAGTCCTTCATCATACATTTAGCCGCCTCAGCCTGGCGGGGGTCTATTTCCCATAACACATATCCGCCCGGATTCAGGATTTGATAAGCCTGCGGCAGAAGACGTCTATATATATCAAGCCCGTCTCCCGGGGCCAGCAGCGCCATCCGAGGCTCCCAATCTTTAACTCCGGCGTCCAGCTCTTCTATCTGTGCACTGGTTATGTATGGTAAGTTGGCTGTTATCATATCGAATTTCTCCATTTTATCTATTGGTTCCAAGAGATCTCCTTCCAGAAAATGCACTGCTGCGTTATGAATACGAGCATTTTCCCGGGCTATATTAAGGGCGGCCGGGGATAGGTCTATTGCGTAAATCTCAGCAAGAGGCAAGTAAACAGCTAGACTCACGGCTATTGCCCCAGATCCTGTCCCTACATCGCAGATCCTTTTTATGTCCTGCACCTGGGCTAATCGCACGGCGGTTTCCACTAAAACTTCCGTATCAGGTCGGGGGATAAGGACATCTGCGCTTACCCTGAAGTCGAGTGACATAAATTCTTTATGCCCCACGATGTATGCCAGCGGCTCTCCCCCTAATCTCCTCTTAATATAGCCCCGGTATGTTTCTCTTTCAGTTTGATTAATCGGTTCCTCATAATTTGCATATAAGTAAACCCGGTTCTTCTTTAAAACATGAGCCAGCAGTATCTCTGCCTCCAGGCGAGATTCCTGCATACCTCTGTCAAAAAAATACCGGGTTGTCCATTCCAATAAGTCTTTAATTCGCCAACTTTTTTGCACCTTTAATCCACCTGTTTTAATCGTTCTGCCTGGTCATTAGCCATAAGGGCATCGATAATTTCACTTAACTGCCCTTCTAAAATCTGATCCAGCTTGTGAAGGGTGAGATTAATCCGATGGTCGCTTACCCGTCCCTGCGGGAAATTATAGGTACGGATCCTTTCACTCCTATCGCCCGAACCTACCTGGCTTTTACGTGCACCTGCTGTTTCCTTATTTTTTTCTTCTTCGATTACTTCCTTCAAGCGTGAACGTAAAACTCGCAGAGCTTGGGCTTTGTTCTTATGCTGGGATTTCTCATCCTGACAAGTTACAACCAAACCGGTGGGTAAATGGGTAATTCGTACTGCTGATTGGGTGGTATTAACGCACTGCCCTCCCGGACCGCTGGAGCAGTAGACATCTATTTTTAAGTCATTTTCATTAATGTCGATTTCTACTTCCTCAGCCTCAGGCAAAACAGCTACTGTGGCTGCAGAAGTATGTATCCTGCCCCCAGACTCTGTGGAAGGTATACGCTGAACCCTGTGAACACCGGATTCATATTTTAATTTGCTGTAAGCCCCCTGCCCATCAACTACAAAAATCAGTTCTTTAATTCCGCCTAACTCGGTGAAATTAGAGTCCATTATTTCTATTTTCCAGCCCTGTTCCTCGGCAAAGCGGGAATACATCCGGAATAGCGTAGCTCCAAAGAGCGCAGCCTCTTCACCACCTGTACCAGCGCGAATTTCCATGATGACGCTTTTCTCGTCATTAGGGTCAGTCGGCAGAAGTAATACTTTTACTTTTTGTTCAAGCTGTACTTTTTTGGCTTCGAGATCTTCAATTTCGGACAGCAGCATGGCTTTGAACTCTTCGTCTGGATCCTCTTTCAGCATGCTCCGGGCATCCTCAATCCCTTCAATGGCCGCCCTTAACTCTCTATATACGGAAACAATATCGGTAAGATCCGAGTATGCCTTGGCATATTTCTGATATTTGCTCTGGTCAGCAATAATATCGGGATTGCTTAATAAATCGCTAAGCTCGTTATATTTTGTTTCTAGACTTTCCAACTTCTGCAGCATTTCTTTATGCTCCTCCTTAAAGGACTAACTTACTTTAACCTATTAACAGGATGCGGCAGGTTCTTCTGCTATAACTTCCCGGAGGGCTGCCAGTGCAACCTCCAGCTGTTGATCATCAGGTTCACGTGTAGTAAGCTTCTGCAGCCATAATCCGGGTGCAATAACATACTTCGCCAGGGAATTATCATAGTATTTACCCGAAAATTTTATAAACTCATAGCCCAATCCAGCTACTATAGGGAACACAGCTATACGGGACCATACCCTGTAAAAGAGATTTCCCTCTCCCAGTAATGCAAAAACCAGGATGGAAATGATCATCACAATAAGCAGAAAACTGGTGCCGCACCGGGGGTGCAATGTACTATACCTGCGCGCACTGGCGACCGTTAATTCCTCGCCGGCTTCATAGGCAAGTATTGATTTATGCTCTGCTCCGTGATACATAAAAACCCGTTCTATCTCTTTCATTTTCGAAATAGCATATACGTACGCTAAGAAAAATGTGATCCGGATAACCCCTTCAACAACATTTTGGCCTACCACTCCGCCTAGAAACTGTTTAGTGAAATGTACGATGGCGGTAGGAAGTGCTACAAAAAGAATAACCGCCATAACAATTGCTATTAAACCGGTAAAAAATATCTCCTGCGAGCTTAATTCCTCTTCCTCTTCTTCTAGAGACATGTTGGCAGATTTATTCAGCATCCTAACCCCAACTACCAGTGATTCGATTAATACATAGCTTCCTCTGATTATCGGCCACTTTAAAAAAGGATAGCGTTTACCCAGATCATTATTGGACTCTTTCTCTACTTCGATGCTGCCATCAGGCTTCCGGACTGCAAGGGCAGTCTCTTCCGGGCCGCGCATCATTACTCCTTCAATAACGGCCATGCCGCCATAACTAGGTTTCTTATTCATAATTAATCACCTTTACGCGTTAAAAACGCAAGTTGGGACAGAGAAAAAAAGCAGGAACGATTGTCCTGCTAGCAACTAACTTAATAACGACTAATTTAAACCGTACTTTTTCTTAAACTTCTCTACCCTTCCAGCAGTATCTACTATTCTCAGCTTATCTCCGGTATAGAAAGGGTGGCATTTTGAGCAAATCTCGACCTTCAGGCTTTCCTTAGTCGAACCAATTTCAAACTCGTTGCCGCAGGAGCATCTGGCTGTAGTACTAAAATACTTGGGATGTATCTTCTCCTTCATCACTTTCACCTCGTTTCGGTCATCCATTAGCAAATAGCATTTTCTGCTATTCCTTTATTGCAAACTGCGAGAAATATTATATCAATAAAAATTATAAAAAACAAGAATATAAGTGCTTAGTAATATATTACCCGCCAAAACCAGGTTATTTTGTATATGACCAGTAACCCTTAGCGCAGCAGTAATCAAATATTAACAACCGGGTTTATTGTCCTCCTGTTCTCCCTGTGAGACGTTATATCTGTACTTAAAAAAATGCTGTGCGAAAAAGTTATCGTAGTTTGTAAAAAATTCATTTTCGCCTCCGCTTTCATTTATTTTGTTAAAGAAAATAAACATTTTTGCATCCAGATTATCCATTGTATGCAGCAGCAAGGCCTCGGGGAATAGGGGAATGACCGGAGAGCCAAATTCCAAGTTGCCGTGATGGCTCAGTATCATATGTTTCAGCATCCATTCCAGTTCATTAGGGAAATCCTGACCTTCCTGACGCAGCTCGATTATTTTAGCAGCCAGCATTTCGGTTCCCAGAACAATATGCCCCATCAGCCGACCTTCAATAGTATATTGAGGAACAATCTTTATTTCGAGCTCTACAATCTTACCTATATCATGCAGTAATGCTCCTGCCAAAACTAAATCTCGATTTAATCCGGGAAACACTCCTAAAGCCTGCATGCATAAATCAGCTATTTCCAGAGTATGTTCTAGAAGGCCGCCGCTATAATTATGATGAATAGACTTAGCCGCAGTAGCTTTAAAAAATTTCTCTTTGATGTCCGGTGTAAATATTCTGCTTAAAAGAGCTTTTAGGTGAATATCGTTTATAGACTGTATGTATTTATCAAAACGAGGTTGTAAGGCTTCCAAGCTTATAGCAGGTCCTTTAAGATATGGCGAAGGATCTTCATCCAGAACCTTTATCCGTTTGGCTGTCACCTGAATTTTACCGTTAAAACTGCCTGTATCACCAAGTAATCCAATTAGTGCCCCGACTTCAAATGTACCCGTTATCTGACAATTCTCCCAAGCTACGGCATCAATATCCCCGGTGGCATCGCCCAGCTTAATGTTGTACATATCCTTGCCGTCTTTTGTTTTGCGGTGTACCTTATCCAGCAATAAATATTTTCCGAAAACTTGTTGTCCTGTATTCATTGCCTTTAGTTGTTTTACCTGAAATGGTCCTTTGTTTTCCAAAATTCTTCTCTCCTTCTGATCTTATCTTATTGGTAATCCCTCTTTGCTAAAAGACTTAGATCTCAGCGCACTGGATGAGTATATGAACCAATTTTAATTCCGGGTAGTTCCTGGCGTAAAATAAGTATAAGATTATTGATTCCCAGTACCTCTCCTCCGGTTGGTATATGGCGAAACAATAAGTCTGCATCTATATTAAGATTTCTCAGCTGAATCATATCTACCCCATTGTTCTGTACAAATGCGGCTAATGATTCAATTTCCTCTTCCCGATCTGTAAATCCAGGAAAAGTAAGCAGGTTCAGTGATACCCGTAATCCAAATTCCTTGGCATACTGAATGGAGCGGCCGACATCTTCCAGGCTATAGTTCCTGGGGCGATGATAACTATTATAATGATCCTTATTACAGGAAAATATGGTTACCCGTATAGCATCAAGTCCTGCATCGCAGAGTTGTTTTATCCCAGCAGTATATCCGGCGTTGCTGTTAATATTTATTGTACCCCGATTGCTATGTTGGCGGATCTTCACTATCGCCTGTGCTAAAACATCTGCATTAAGAGAGGGATCACCTTCACATCCCTGTCCGAAGCTGATGATTCCCTCCCGGGCATGAGCAAGGTGTTCTAATCCCAGTTCACTGATTTCGTGGACTGAGGGTTGAAAATCCAGGCGCTGCTGGGGTGAATCAACCGCTATATGGCTCTCAGAAATGCACCCTATACAACCTGCATTGCAGCCAGTCGTCGTCGGGATTCCGCCTTCCCAGCGGCCATAAAAAATATTCTGTGCAGTATAGCAGCTATACTGCAGTGAACACTTTGCCAGCTGTCTTAGGATTCGATTGTCAGGGTATTTTTTAAGCATACGGTTTATTCTGCCTGGCAGCCCTTCAGTATTGTAATAAAGGGGATGCCATTTCCGGTGCTCATCGCTCTGAATTGCAGCTACCCATATCTTCTCGTTTTTAAAGCCCACGGCAGCATAACCCTGAAGGGGTAATTCACTCTGATTCTTAGGGGTTACGTACGCCGGTAAAAGGGTTCGGGTAAAACCCTGGGGAAGCAGAGCCGCTACAATCTGAGGCTCCTGACATTTATAAGCAGATTTAATAGGCCTAATCTGATTTTCATCTAACCCTATCGGGATATACCCATGAACAGATACTAACGAGGCTCCCCGGGGAAGGGGCATCATTTCCTCTCGCTCCGGCTCCACCCAATCCATACCGCTGCGTCCTAACATATTGACCCGGGGATGTTCTAAAACCTCACCTTTCTCGTTAGCATATAATGCAAGAAAAGCATTTTTCCCTTTCATGCTAATTTATCACCTCTTCCTCCACTAGCCTACCCTACTTTTCAACATAAAAAAAGCCCCCTTGCGGAGGCCGGCTCTAACGTTTGAGATAACTTATCGGGTTTCGTGCCTTATCTTTATATCTTACCTCAAAATGAACATGGGGACCGGTGGTTACACCACTCATTCCTACCGCAGCAATGACTTGTCCACGGGTGACTTTTTCCCCCTTCTCCACTTTAATGTTCTGGGTATGAGCATACAGGGTTTGTTTCCCATCCGGATGATCAATAATCACGGTACGGCCATAAACTGATTTATACCCTGCAAAAGAAACTGTGCCTGCTGCAGCTGCATGAATAGGGGTTCCAAGTTTATTGGCAATATCCAAGCCATGATGATAACCCGATTTCCTCCAGCCGAAGCCGGAACTGATTGTACCTGTGATTGGCCACATCATGGTGCCGGGTAAGGAAGTACCGCGGGATGGTTCGGAAATGTATTGTGCAGTTAATCTGCCATCTGAATCTGGGATACGCAAACAATCCCCTATTTCTAAAAAACTGGGGTCTTTACCGGGATTGGCTTCAAGCATAGCATCCATGCTTACCTGATAACGATCTGCCAGATCGCTCATAGTATCCCCAGAAGCTACTATATGAATTGATCCCTGGGAAGCAGGAATCCTTAAAGTAGTTCCTACTTCGAGAATGGTTTCTTCATCCATGTTGTTGGTAAGCATCAAGGTATTGAGGCTGACATTATAACTTCGGGCAATCTGACTAAGGGTATCTCCTTCCTCGATACGGTGAAGTATCACCTGACTGTCAGCTATCCCGCTAACAGTTTGAGAAAAGGGTATAAAGTTCCCCGCACTTAATCTGGCCAGAGATGGGGGGACACATAAAGCCAGCATAAAAATGCCCAAAGCAAATGAGCCTATCCACCTTTTATTCAATTCTCTCACCTCTATTCTGCCCTAGAGTAAAAACACAGAGCCTACTGACCCATAGTTTTGACAGAATGAGTCCTGTTTATACAAAAATTCGTATTAACGGTTATTTCGAGAATATTCTTTTTTTCCAAAAATGATTGGAGCGGCACGCAGGAGGTCCTCATTCGATTTGGTTTTTTTCATGGAGTCTATCATCATCTGCATGGTTTCCACCGAGTTATATTCACTGAACGCATTGCGCAAGTTCCACATTAATTCCATTTCCTCGGCATTAAACAGTAGTTCTTCTTTGCGGGTTCCTGACCTCTTCAAGTCTATGGCCGGGAATATTCTACGTTCTGACAGCTTGCGATCTAATACCAGTTCCATATTTCCTGTACCCTTAAATTCCTCAAAAATAACTTCGTCCATGCGGGAGCCGGTTTCTACCAGTGCTGTGGCAATAATAGTCAGACTTCCGCCTTCCTCGATGTTACGGGCAGCTCCAAAAAACCGTTTGGGCTTAATCAAGGAAGTAGGGTCTATTCCTCCGGATAACGTTCTGCCGCTGGGGGGAACAATGAGATTATGAGCTCGGGCCAGACGTGTAATGCTGTCCAATAATATGACCACATCTCTTTTATGTTCTACCAGACGTTTGGCTCTTTCCAGTACCATTTCAGTTATTTTTACATGATTTTCCGGGGGCTCATCAAAGGTTGAAGCAACTACCTCTGCATCTGTCGACCGCTGCATATCAGTTACTTCTTCCGGCCGCTCGTCAACCAGGAGAATGATCACCACTACCTCCGGATGATTTTTCGATATACCTTGAGCCATTTTTTGCAGAAGCATGGTTTTACCCGCTTTAGGCTGAGCTACGATAAGGCCCCGCTGTCCTTTGCCTATAGGAGCCACCAGGTCGATGAGACGGGTGGAAAGTTCTTGAGATTCCGTTGCCAGGTTTAATCTTTCGGTTGGGTAAAGAGGAGTAAGGGCATCGAAATGAATTCTCTTTACAGCATCTCCCGGGGGAAAACCATTAACATCTTCTACCTTTAGCAGCGCGAAAAACCTCTCGCTGTCTTTTGGTGGTCTTACCTGCCCGCCTACCCGATCCCCAGTACGAAGATCAAATTTTCTGATTTGAGATGGAGATACATAGATATCCTCATGGCTTGGGACATAGGCAAAGGGCCGCAGAAATCCATATCCATCATTCATGATTTCCAGGACACCTGAGGCCTGTAATAACTCATTGGAGTGAGTAAGAGCCTTAGTAATCTCGAATACTAATTCTTTTTTCCGTAGTTTGGAATATCCGCCCAAATTGATATCCCTGGCAATCTGGTATAACTCCAGCATTGTCTTGTTTTCCAATTCGGATATATTCAATTTATTACTCCTCTCTAAATTTTTGCATAGTTATAAATCTGATGGAAAGCACAGGGAAAAGATTTGCGCCGGATGTCAGGGGTTTCTATTCCATCCGAAGTTTGATGCGATGATCACTGAACAAAGGCTTTTTATCGAGGCGGTGATTAGCTTCAATAAATCTTACTGTTCCTGATTTGCTTCTCATTACTATGGTCTGGGTTATAGCATGTCCTTGCAGATATCGTACTCCTTTGAGCAAAAACGAATCGGTAATGCCTGTTGCTACGAATATTACATCGTCTGATTTAACCAGTTCATCAATGGTAAATAACTGTTTGGTATCTTTAATCCCCATTTCATGGCAACGGAGAATTTCTGCTTCATTTTCCGGAATAAGCCGGGCTTGGAAGTCCCCTTCCAGACACTTTAGGGCGGCGGCGGTAATTACTCCTTCCGGTGCTCCTCCGATACCTAAAAGTATGTCTACTCCTGAATCCTGATAGGCTGTAGCTACCCCCGGAGATACATCGCCATCGGAAATAAGCTTTATACGTGCCCCGGAGCTGCGTACTTCTTCAATAATGCTCTGGTGGCGTTCGCGGTCCAGTATTACGACTGTAACCTCGCTAAGCGATTTATCCAGGGCCTTGGCCACCTGTCTGAGGTTCTCTTTCACTGGTGCATCAAGGAAAACCCGCCCTTTACATTCAGGCCCAACTGCAATCTTATCCATATACATATCGGGGGCGTGCAGCAGACTTCCGTGCGGTGCAGATGCCAGAACCGCAATAGCTCCAGTCAGCCCTTTGGAAACAATATTTGTTCCTTCCAGGGGATCAACCGCAATATCCACCTGAGGCGGAACTCCTAGTCCTACCTTTTCTCCTATATACAGCATGGGGGCTTCATCTAGTTCTCCTTCGCCAATTACGACTACCCCATCAATGGATACTGTATCGAACATAACTCGCATAGCTGTTACTGCAGCATCATCGGCTGCATCCTTATTTCCCCTGCCCACCCAGCGGGCCGCAGCCAAAGCCGCTGCTTCCGTTACTCTTGCAAACTCAAGAGCCAATTCTCTCTCCAAAACTTAAACCTCCCCGTTCTTAGAACGCCTGCTTCCAATCATTCATAAATTTTGCAATACCTAAATCAGTCAACGGATGTTTAATCATCTGTTTAATTATAGCGTAAGGAATAGTGGCAATATGGGAACCAATCCTGGCAGATTCAATGACATGCATAGGATGCCTTATACTGGCAGCAATCACCTCGGTGGATATCGCGAATTGGTCGAAAATGGTGATGATATCATTGAGCAGGATTAGCCCGTCATTACCATTGTCATCAACCCGACCCAGAAACGGACTAACAAAGCTAGCTCCCGCACGAGCTGCCAGCAAGGCCTGAGTGGCTGAAAAAATCAGAGTGGCATTGGTGCGAATATTCTTGCCAGATAAGAATTTAATAGCCTTTAACCCTGGCTCGCAAATCGGTATTTTAACTACCACATTGGGATGAATGGCAGCCAGCGATTCAGCTTCGCTAATCATATCATTATATTCCAGCCCTATAACCTCAGCACTTATAGGACCATTTACAATACTGCATATTTCCCTGATTACCTCCTGGTAATCCCTTTTCTCTTTAGCAACCAGACTGGGATTAGTGGTTACGCCTTCCAGGAACCCCATTTCATTGATTTCCCTGATTTCCTCTATATTAGCAGAATCAATAAAAATTCGCAAAGAAACACTCCTTTTCAAATATCTTTATGAGTCTATGATACCTCTTCCATCATCAATTTATTAACCATATCTCTTAGTGCCATAATATCAAATGGTTTGCTGATGCATCTTTTAACCCCTGCATCCAATGCCTGCTTAACAACCTCAATTTCTCCATAAGCGGTCATCATTATTATAGGGATGCCTGAATTTCTCTCCATGATTTCATGCGTTGCTTCCAACCCGTTCATATTAGGCATTTTTACGTCCATCAAGATCAGATCCGGCACCAATTCTTCAACCTTTTGGATTGCCTCTAAACCATCCCCTGCACTCCGAACCTCCCAGCCTTCCTTCTTGAAAAGTTCTTCCAAAAGACGTCTTACGCCTTTTTGATCATCTACTATTAATATTTTCCCGCTCACTAGCCTGCCTCCTCAAATGTAATATTAACGAGTTACCTCGTTGTTAATTCGGTATTTTAAGCCGCCTACAGAATTATACCAAATATTCCCACCTGCAGAAACAGTGCTCAGGAGCATTAATAGTTGTTTTTATTTATATTTCTTCTATTTACCAATTATTTTATGCATTCTATACCTGTTGCAAATCAAAAACTTAAACTTTAACCTAATTTGTGGTTGCGGTTGCGGGTTCATCTTTCCGAACATATTTTCGGATTATATTTGGGGAAGCCAATGTCTTACGTACCGGCACTTCCACTTCATCGCCTATCTTTATATCCACCCCGGGCGGAATCTCCAGCAGTGCCATCTGCATAAATACTTTTCCCCGGACGGGAAAGCTCTCCCCTTGTATGGTCACATAGATATTAAAGCGGGATATATTAAAATAACCGAGGATAATTTTAGCAACTTTTTTTAACATATCTATAAACCCAACCGGCTTGTTTGATACTTCCACTGCCAGTCCATCATTAAATCCTACTGGTATTACCGCAATCTGTGATACCCGTTTTAACTTAAACGTACGGTAATATCCCAAGAAGCTTCCTTTTTCCAGAGTCCTGAGGGATATAATGCGGCTCTTAAACTTATAAGGATCCTTAAGATTTAATATAGTAGGAAATTTACCTACGGGGTGCTGACCTGACAAGAGTGTTCCTATTCTTACTGCATTAAGGTACATATGGGGCGAGATAAGGAAGACCGCGCTATTTGCCATATGTTTTATTGGAATTATGAAGCCTTCCTGCTCCAGCCTATTTACCACCTGCATAAATTTGGTAAACTGCTTAGCCGTATAACCAGACGAGGTGGCCTCGGCTGCATGAGTATAAATACCTTCTATGCAAAACTGTTGATTTGGGGATAATCTCTGACATACGCTGACAGCCTCTTCCTCGTTAAGCCCAAAGCGTCCCAGCCCAGTATCTATTTTCAGGTGAACCCGTAACTGACCATTATAATTAGTAATTACCCTTTCCAATATATCCCGGTCATTATCAGAGGTAATTGTAAGGGTCAAGCAGTTTTTAACGGATTCGATTACCTCTTCTTCGCTTATAACGGGGCTAAATACCAGAATATCAGCATTTATCCCTGCTTGTCTCAACTGTATGGCCTCATGAAAGAAGCTTACGGCAAAGAAATCCACCCCGTTTTGGCAGAGAATTCGAGCTGTTTCCTCTGCCCCATGTCCATAGGCATTTGCCTTAACTACGGCAATTAATCTCGTATTCTCACTTAACAAGGCCTTAACTTCTTGAAGATTATTCTTGACCGCATCAACGTCAATCTCTATCCATTTATCCATTGACACTTAAATCGTTAACCTTCTTCCTTCTGTTTCCTTTTCTTCAATAATCCCCGGACACTTTTCATGTAAACGGGTAAGACTTTGGTCCATAGGAAATATAAGCTCGGCGAGTAGACTCGGTCCCAATCCCCAACGAATTCGATGAGATCCCCACTAAAGCCTTTCTTAAATCGATATAGGCCGTAAAGTGGGTTACTCTCGTCAAGATCGCCTGATACCCCCCGGAAATCATATATTTGACACCCCTGCTCCTGAGCCCAGCGAATCATTTCCCATTGAATTAAATAATTCGGCATGACATTGCGATATTCATTGCTGGAAGCCCCATACAGATACCAGGTCTTACTTCCCAGAATCAAAGCCAGCGCAGCAGATACAGGCCGGCCTTGGAACTCAGCCAAAAATATCTTGGCAAATCCATTCTCAACCATTTGATCCCAAATCATTTCAAAATACTCATATCCTCGGATTAAGAACCGATCCCGCTTTGCAGTTTCCTCAAGTATTTCATAAAAGGATTTTAAATCCTCTTTTCCAGCAGCTCTTCTTATAGTTACTCCCTTTTTTTGAGCTAGTTTTATATTGTACCGGGTTTTTGTATGCATTTTCTCCAACAGCTTTTCAGCTGTAGGCGTAATGTCCAACTGAAACACAAATGCGGGCTGTACTCCCTCAAAATCCAATCCGGTATCATTCTTATTAAATTTACAACGTCCTAAAATATCTTTAAATCTTTCATTCGTGACTTGGACATCAGGATCAATTTTTAAGAATATCGCTTTATGGTCGCGGGCTACCCGCTCAGCCCCAGCAAAAAGAGCCTGACAGAGTTCTTCGCTTTCGATATCTACCACCGGACCGCGTGGGGCATAGAAAATACATCTATTTAATCCTGGCACCGGTAATTTTCTCTTCAAAATAAGCAAGGAGGCTTTTATCTCTCCATTTTCCTCTAATATCAGAGGCAATGGCTGCCAACCCATACCACGCTTTACTTCTCCCCATTCCCAAGTCTGTAAAAAATGACCCTTGGAATGGGAACATATAAAACTATCATAATCATCCTTCTCTTTTATATCAATAATTCTGGTAGTAAACATAAGTAATCTCCCTTGTATAAACGGTTTCTTTGCTAGTCTTGCCATAATTGTACAGAGGTATGCCTCGCTGTAAAAAAGCGTGGTATGCCTCACCGTAAAAAAGCGAGCTCTACGCTCGCTTTTGGCCTTTATTTAATCGCCGCTTTAATTAATCCCAGGAAAAGAGGGTGCGGCCGGTTAGGCCGAGACTTTAATTCCGGATGAAACTGGCAGCCGACAAACCAGGGATGGTCTGTAACCTCAATAATTTCCACCAGGGTTTTATCAGGAGACAGTCCGCATATTTTCAGCCCATTTGTCTCGAGCTGCCGGCGATATAGATTATTAATCTCATAACGATGCCTATGTCTTTCCTTTATTTCATCCTGCCCATAAGCTTCGCGGACCATGGTATCAGGCACGATTTCGCATGGATATACTCCCAGTCTCATGGTGCCTCCTTTATTGGCTATATTCTCCTGTTCCAGCATCAGATGAACCACCGGATAGGGACTATTTTGATCAAATTCGGAACTGTTGGCGCCACTCAATCCACAGACATTGCGGGCAAACTCGATAACTGCACACTGCATTCCCAAACATATCCCCAGAAATGGTATTTGATTGCGGCGGGCATACCCGGCAGTAGCAATTTTGCCTTCTATGCCCCGCTCTCCAAATCCGCCGGGGACCAATATGGCATCTACTCCTTTTAGGAGCTGTTCCGGACCTTCCTTTTCGATATCTTCTGCATATATCCATTTAATATCAACTTCGCAATTATATTGAAATCCGGCATGGTGCAGAGATTCAACTATACTGAGGTAGGCATCCTGTAACTGAACATATTTTCCCACCAGACCCACGGTTACTTTCTTGTCCAGGTGCCGCATGCGCTTGACCATATCGCCCCAATCGGCTAGATCTGCTTTTCCGCAGGAAATTCCCAGACGCTTAATGACTTCTTGATCTAACCCTTCCTGGGCTAGCATTAAGGGAACTTCATATATGGAATCGGCATCCTTCAACTGAATAACCGCTTGCCTCTCCACGTCACAAAAAAGTGCCAGCTTGGCCCTTATATCTTCGGATAGATCTTTTTCAGTTCTGCACACCAGAATATCCGGCTGTATTCCTATGCTTCGCAATTCTTTGACACTATGTTGACTGGGTTTAGTTTTTAATTCTCCTGCGGCTTTTATGTAGGGAATGAGGGTGACATGAATATACATAACCCGGTCTTTGCCCAAATCAAATTTGAGCTGTCGAATAGCTTCCAGGAAGGGCAGGGATTCTATATCTCCGACTGTACCCCCTATTTCAGTAATTACCACATCAGGATGAGCCTTGTTTTCAATTAACATAACTCGTTCTTTAATTTCATTAGTGATGTGAGGAATAACCTGAACGGTTTGCCCCAGATAATCCCCTCGTCTTTCTTTATCAAGAACAGTTTGGTATATCCTTCCCGTTGTGCAGTTGGCATATTGCGTTAAATTCTCATCTACAAATCGTTCATAATGACCCACATCAAGATCAGTCTCAGCACCATCCTCGGTGACATAAACCTCGCCATGCTGGTAGGGACTCATGGTGCCGGGATCAACATTAATATAAGGATCAAATTTCTGCAAAGCCACTTTAAGGCCCCTGTTTTTTAAGAGCCTTCCCAGTGAGGCGGCAGTAATTCCCTTACCTAAAGAAGAAACCACGCCACCAGTAATAAATATATACTTCGTCACTTAAATTGACCTCTCTTTCCCGCAACTAATTCTCCCAACCTATTGAATTTTACCCTTCTTGTACAGAAGAGGTCAACTAGAAAGATAATCAAGAACTATGATTTTCATATCATTTCCCAGGTTACCCGACTGCACTTGTAGAAAGGATTTTTTTATAACCTTATCAAAACGGGATATAAATTCTTCCACCGGAGCCAGGGCAAACGAAAGATGGGGGGTGCCAAAATGCATAGGAATAACGATCTTCGGCCGCAGAAGGTTTACGATTAGAGCTGCATCTCCAGCGCCAACGGTAAATTTACCCCCAACTGGCAAAAGCAGGATGTCCACGTTTCCTATTTGCTGCACTTGCTGAGCCGATAAGACTTGGCCAAGATCACCGAGGTGCACCAGGTCTAAACCCTCAGCTGAAATCTTATGTATGGTATTGGCCCCCCGCTCCCGGCCTTGATGTTGATCATGCCAGGATGCAATACCTTTGATGATTATTCCTGCTGTCTGTACCGTATCATTACCCCTGATAATCAGTGGATTGCCTTCTATCGTCTCCACAGCATTATGATCCCAGTGTTCATGGCTTACAGTTACAATGTCTGCAGCAACTGGAGTTAAAGGGTAACCAAGCTTTGCGTTAAACGGGTCGGTGACAATCTTTTTGCCGTAAGCCTCAATCAGAAATGAAGCATGCCCACGCCACCTTATGTTCACGACTAGACCTCCCGATAAATCTTGCTGGCATCAAAATACCAGTAGCCATCTCCCTGATAAATAAGACGGTTATCCAGATTAATTCGGGTATAAATAGAAGTCAGCGTAGCAGCGTCTACTTGCTTGCCCATTTTCTCAGCAATTCCCCTGGTTAGTTCGTCATAAAAAACCGGTTCCTGGCGTTGCGACAGGATTTGCAGAGCCCAATCCGCTTCACTTTTCTTTCTCTGTTGCATAAAAATCCCTCCTACATTTGTTCGGGTGCAGATACACCCAATATATTAAGAGCATTGTTAATGGTGATTCGAGTTGTTTCCATAAGCAGTAACCTGGCATCCTGTACTGCTTTGTTATCATTCAGTACCCGGTGATGGTTGTAAAAACTATGGAACAGCCCGGCCAGGTCTAAAACATAACGAGCAATTCTCTGCGGGGACATAGTCCTGGCGGTTATGGCTATTTCCTCCGGAAAATCAGCAATTTTCCTCAGCAGCTGTAGTTCCTCTGCCCCCAAAACTGAAAAATCCACCTCATTGGAGCACTTAATTTCAACTCCTGCGGCCTCGGCCTGACGGAAAATGCTCCTGATACGTGCATGAGCATACTGCACGTAATAGACCGGGTTCTCCTGATTTTTCTCCTTAGCCAGATCCAGATCAAAATCCATCTGGCTGTCTGGACTCCGCATGACAAAGAAAAATCGCGCTGCGTCCTTTCCAACTTCCTCGATGAGCTCATCCAGTGAAACCGTGGTTCCGGTACGTTTGGACATACGCACTATAATGCCCTCACGATATAGCCTGACTAGCTGCATTAAAAGTATGTCCAAGCGGCTGCCGTCATAACCCAATGCCTGTATGGCTCCTTTCATACGCCCTACATGGCCGTGATGATCCGCCCCCCATACATTAATTACCCGATCAAAACCACGTTGAAATTTATCGCGGTGGTAGGCTATATCTGCTGCAAAATAGGTAGGCAAACCATTGGCTCGGACTACCACTTCATCTTTTTCATCTCCAAACAGCGTGGATTTGAACCACAATGCTCCTTCTTCCTCATAAATATAGCCCTTTTCCCTTAAACATTCGATCACATGGTTTACCTGGCCAGATTCGTGTAAGAACTTTTCGCTGAACCAGACATCATAGTTGATTCCAAAGTTGCCCAGGGTGTTTTTGATATATCCTAATTTTTCTTTAAGAGCGTAATTTACCACTAGTTTCTGCCGCTCGTCAGAACTCATACTTAATAAAGAGTCTTTATAGTCGCGGATAATATTTTTTACAGTATCAACCACATCCTGACCGGCATACCCATTGTCCGGGAACTCAATTTTGGCTCCCATTAACTGCAGATATCTTGCTTCCAGGGACTGTGCAAAAACTTCGATCTGGTTTCCAGCATCGTTGATGTAAAATTCCCTCTCCACATCATACCCTGCATAGGAAAGCGCATTGGCCAGGGTATCCCCTATCGCTCCTCCTCTGGCATTTCCCATGTGAAGATTTCCAGTAGGGTTGGCACTAACGAACTCTACTTGTACCTTCTGGTTTTTACGGGGACTGCTGCCGTATCGATCACCCATTTCCATTACTAATTGCGGCAGTTGATAAAGCCAGGATTGATTTAGAAAGAAATTAATAAAACCTGCCCCAGCCACCTCAATCTTATCCAGCTCGGGCATCTGGTTTTTATCTATCTGTTCGCTTATTATTTCAGCAATTTTGCGCGGCGCCATACGGGCCTGTTTGGCCATAAGCATTGCAACGTTACTGGCAAAGTCGCCATGCCCCTCATCTCTAGGCACTTCAATTACAAAATCGGGCAGGATATCAAAGGTAAATAAACCATCCGCTCTGGACTTTTCCAGGGCACTTATCAGCAAGCTTTTTAAACTCTCCCTGAGTTTCTGAATAGGATCCATTATAGCCCTCCTTAAGTTGTATGCTGTTATGGCAGCGGTATCTTTATTTTAATATGCTTTTGCAGTTTTGAACTGGTATAAAACCATGAATTATTAACGTCCGCGGATAATCTCCTTAATCTCCGTGTAATCATACCTCACCAATAAGCAAAAGTCACGCTCCCAGCTTCCTCGTTGAGGTTGAATGCAGATCAAGGTTACCTAAAAACATATATTTAATAATTATACAGGTTAATGCCCTCATTGTGCCAAAAATCTACTGTAAAACCAAGAGTTTGTATTGACTCATTCTATTTATTTAGTTCGGAAATAATAATGTAAAGTTTAGTTAAAGTATATTGAATAGCCGATAGACATATAGGCAATTGGGTGCTATTATGTCACCAGGTAAACTTAAACAATGCCACTAGTTTACCTTCGTCTTAGTGCCTTGATTATTTGTATTGTTTTACTTAAAACAAGTATCAGATCGGGGAGGAATTATTTTGATAGAAAAAAAGAAACTAGCTCCGTTTGTCTTGCTATTGGTTATGCTTTCAGGAGGTTTTTATTGGGTCTATACTAAATATTTCCCCGCTGTAAGTTCAAGCATTCAAGCTACAGGTACTATTGAGGCCACGACGGTCGATTTAAATGTTAAGTCTGCAGGGACAATTGCAGCCCTGCATTTCCAGGAAGGCGACGCCGTTAAAAAGAATCAGGCGCTAGCCCAACTAGCACGCAGCGATTTGGCAGCTCAAAGGGAAAGAGATGCCCTCGGCGTTCTGGTGGCAGAAGCAAAACTTGATGATTTAGTCTCTGGTGCACGCGCTCAAGAGATAAAGGAAGCCGCTGCCAACCTTAATATGGCCCAAACAACTTTAGATAAAGCAGCCCTGGATTTAAGTCGGGCAGAAAAACTTTACAGCGAGGGTGCACTGCCACAGCAGGATCTGGATCAAGCACGGGTAAATATGAACCTTAAGAAAAACCAAGTAGAAGTCGCACAGGCAAAGTTAAGTCTGTTGCAGTCAGGTACCCGTCCCTCCCAGGTGAGCGCAGCCTCCGCAGAAGTTGAACGTGCAAAGGCCATCTTAAAAGCGACTGAAACCATGCTGGAAGATTTGAAAATCTATAGTCCAATTGATGGAACAATACTAAGTAAAAACTATGAGCCGGGCGAATATGTACCGGCAGGAGTCTCTTTGGCTACCATAGCCGATTTAAGAAAGTTATGGATTAAAGTGTATATACCTACCGATGATCTTCCCGCTGTAAAGCTGGGTCAAAAGGTTTACTTTACCGTAAGCGGAGATAAAACTCAATTTGTAGGAACCGTCAGCCATATTGCCTCTAAAGGAGAGTTTACCCCTAAAACTATCCAAACTAAACAAGAAAGAACCAATGTAGTATTTGCTGTAAAAATAAGCGTAGATAATGAAAATGCAGTTTTAAAACCGGGTATGCCAGCTGACGTTGTTATTGACCGGAGTTAACTAAAATGATAGTTATCAGCAGCTTAAGCAAATCCTTTGGTAAAGTTAATGCGGTAAACCGGGTTGATCTGCACGTGCCAGAAGGTGATATCTTCGGTCTGGTAGGTCCTGACGGTGCCGGCAAAACCACTCTCCTACGTATAATATGCGGCCTAATTACGCCAGATAGCGGGGAAGTAAGGCTGGCAGGATACGCCAAGAAAGATCTGGGTTATATGCCCCAGCGCTTCAGTTTATACGGGGATCTGACCGTCATGGAAAACATTCAGTTCTTCGCTGCTATGTACAAACTTGATAAACGCATAGTTGATGAACGTGCTGATGATATTCTTTCTTTAACCAACCTGAGCGCTTTCAAGCAGCGCTTTGCGGATAATTTGTCCGGTGGAATGAAACAAAAGCTGGCTTTAACCTGTGCATTAATTACCCGTCCTAAGCTTTTGATTTTGGATGAACCCACTTATGGTGTAGATCCAGAGTCGCGTAAGGAGTTCTGGAAAATATTATACAATTTAAACCAGGCAGGTATGACGGTTCTGGTTTCTACCGCCTATATGGACGAAGCGGAACTATGCAATCAGGTAGCCTTCATCAACCAGGGTCATATTAAAGCCGCTGATTCTCCCGCCGGACTGAGGAAATCCTTTGTTCATCGCATTCTGGAAGTTAGAACTGTATCACGTGATCCGGATCTTCTTAATCATCTGCCGGAAGTTTTAGACGTTTCCTTCTTTGGATATAAGTACCAGGTAGTGGCAGATGACATTCCAAGAGCTAAAAAAGCGGTTGAAACTTATTTGCTTGAAAATAACCTTCCCCTGATATCAATTAAGGAAGTACCTCCATCAATGGAAGACGTGTTTGTTCTCCTCGCTGAAAAGGAGGTAATGTGATGGAATATGCGATAGAGAGCTGTGAATTAACCCGAAGGTTCGGAAATTTTACAGCAGTGGACAGATTAACATTGAATATTCGCCCTGGAGAAGTATGCGGTTTTTTAGGTGCTAACGGAGCAGGCAAATCCACCGCTATTCGTATGTTGTGCGGCATACTGCAGCCTAGCTCCGGTACAGCGGCAGTCTTGGGTTATGATCTATTACGAGAGGTAGAAAAGATAAAAAGCAATATAGGTTACATGTCTCAGAAATTTAGCCTTTATGAAGATTTGAGCGTAAAGGATAACCTTTCATTTTATGCCGGTATCTACAGTCTGCCTCGCCATCTGCGCTCAAAGCGGATTGCTGAGATGCTGAGATTAGCCGATATTTGTGAACAGGAAGACTCTCTGGCAGCCAATCTCAGCGTAGGTTGGAAACAGCGCCTGGCGCTATGTTGTGCTATTATTTCCCGTCCTGCTTTGGTGTTCCTGGATGAGCCCACCAGCGGGGTGAGTCCCACTAGTCGGCGGCAGTTTTTTAATATCATCCAAAACCTTTCCAACCAGGGAACCACAGTTATCGTTACCACTCATTTTATGGATGAGGCGGAACGCTGCGACCGGATTGCCTTTATGTCGGAAGGAAGACTCTTGGCTATGGATACTCCGGACAATTTGAAAAAGACTATTATCGAAGGCCAGATGGCAGAATTGGAGTTGCCTCATCCTATGGAACACCTAAAAAAAATAGAAACTCTGCCTTATGTCCGTGAGTGCAGTATGTATGGTGCGTTCATTCATGTCCTCCTTAACCAGGAGTCTGACCTTACTGCACTCCAAAATTTTACCGGCGTCCAGCCCAGACCGATCTTACCAACTCTGGAAGATGTCTTCATAACACTGGCAAAAAAAAGGGAGAAAGGGGCGATGGGAGCATGAGCAGAATACTGGCGGTAATGAAAAAAGAAATATTACAAATGGGGCGGGATCGAATGACCTTAGCCCTGATATTCATGATTCCACTGGTGCAGCTGCTATTGTTCGGTTATGCTATCCAAACAGAGGTAAAACATATTTCTACCGTAGTTTTTGATCAGTCTCTTTCTCAGGAGAGCCGGGATATGTTAGGTTCCTTCACTGCATCCGGATATTTTAACATTACCTATGCAGCCGGCAGCTATGCTGATGTAACCCAAAAAGTTGACAGCGGACAGGCTAAAGTAGGGATTATTTTCCCGCCTGATTTTGCTGATAACGTAAGGAAAGGTATATCAGCTCCTTTACAAGTTATCGTAGATGCCAGCGACAATATGGTAGCCAATCAGGCTATCGCCATAGCTAACTCTATCGGGCTTATCAAGTCCCAAGAACTGCTTTTCAATAAAATGCATATCAGTGGTGCCCCCTACGACATACGCGTTCGTCCCTGGTACAACCCGGATGGGATTACCGCATATTATATGGTCCCTGCCATTTTAGGCATCATCGTCACCCTTACAATGATGATTCTTACTGCTGTTGCAATTGTACGGGAGAGGGAGCGCGGTACGCTGGAACAGCTAATGGTGACCCCCATTAAGTCTTATGAAATGATGATCGGTAAAATCGTACCTTATATAGTCATGGGTTATATCCAAATAACAGTAGCCCTATTAGTGGGGGTGCTTGTTTTTGGGGTGCCCATCCGGGGAAGTCTGCTGCAGCTTTATCTTTTGACCCTTTTCTTTATTACCGCATCGCTGGGGTTGGGACTTATGATATCCAACATAGCTAAAAATCAGATGCAGGCCTTCCAGTTATCTTTCTTTGTAATGTTACCCAGTATTCTGCTGTCCGGTTTCTTATTTCCCCGGGATGCCATGCCTAAAATCATTTATTATCTTAGCGCTGTTATACCGTTAACCTACTACCTGGATATTATCCGGGGTATCATCTTAAAGGGCATCGGTTATCAATATCTGATGGGACAAGTTACCGTATTGTTAGTCTTTTCCCTTATTTTCCTGACCATCAGTGTACTCAAATTCAAGAAGAAAATCGCTTAGCGGGGAATATTTATATGGATATTAGAAATAAAATTATAACTGCCTGCCGCAGTTTGTCCCAAGAGCGGGGGCTGCACAATATTAATATGGATGAGCTGGCAGCCCGCGCCGGAGTCAGCAAAAGAACTGTTTATCGCTATTTTACCGGCAAAGAGGCAATTATTGAAGCCACATTGGATTCATTTATGGCAGGGGTAGCAGAGGAAGTAACCCGGCTCTTGCAGAATGAGGCAGATCCCCTGCAGATTCTATCGAGCCTGCAGAAATACCTGTTTGTTCAGGGCCAGTTTATGATTAATCCGCAGAGTTTTAATGATCTTAAGCAGTATTACCCATGTTTATGGCAAAAAATTGAGGGCTTTAGGTTAAAACAGGTTCAGTCTATACTGTCGGTTATAACCACTAACTATAAAGGTACTCTAATGAACGATATAGACCCCCGCATCGTGTCCGCAGTAATAATTTCGTCTATTCAGACTGTATTAAATCCTGAATTTGTCATTAGCAATAACCTGGCCTTCGAAGAAACTGCGCGTCAGTTAAGTAATCTATTTCTGTATGGGTTCATTCCACGGTAATTAAACTAGTATCAGGCAATTATAATAATGGTGATAACAGCCGGCAAAAAGCCTCCTTTATCCTTACTGAGGCTGACCTGCCCAGGTAGTTTTCCATGGTAATTTCAGTACAGTCGTTTAAATCCTTAATAAAGGTATTTTCAAACTTCTGGCTGACTTCTTCGTCATAAATAAAAGCATTTACCTCAAAGTTAAGGTCAAAGCTTCTAATGTCAAGATTAGCCGTGCCAACTGTACTAACCAGACCGTCGGTCACAATGAGCTTGCTGTGAATAAATCCTCGATTATAGGTATAGCAGCGCACCCCGGCCTCAAGCAGCTCGCCCACATAAGAAAGAGAAGCCCAATGGACGAAAAAATGATCCGGTTTGCCTGGAATAATCAGGCAGACTTCTATTCCAGATAAAGCCGCAATCTTCAAAGCCTCCAGGATACTATCGTCAGGAACAAAATAAGGCGTCTGCAGATAAATGTTGCGCCGCGCACTGCTAATCATTTTTAAATACCCGTTCTTTATCGAGCTCCATTTAGAGTCTGGTCCGCTGGATACGATCTGAATTCCTGTCTTGCCTTGTTCGGTTCGATTAGGGAAATATTTGGCATCAGTAATGAAATCATCATGAGATGCATAACGCCAATCTAGTAAAAATCTTAATTCCAATTCATCCAGGGCACTGCCTTTAATACGTATATGAGTATCCCTCCAAAAGCCATACTCCTTTGAAATCCCCAGATACTCATTGCCAATGTTGAACCCGCCTACAAAGCCTTCCTCTCCATCAATCAAGCAGATTTTACGATGATTGCGATAGTTAATTCTTAAATTAATATAAGGTAAAAGCGGAGGGAAAAAGCATGCTGTCTTCCCCCCGGCCTCAATCAAAGGCCGGAAAAAGCTGCGGGGCAGATGCATACATCCCATGCCGTCATATAGCAGTTTAATCTCCACCCCGGCACGAGCCTTTTGGATCAGTAAGTCCAAAATTTCTTGCCCCAGAGAATCATTACGTATAATGTAATATTGAAGATGTATATATTTTTCAGCACGTTCCAGACTAGCCTTTATATCCCGGAACAAGATGCTGCCGTTTTCAAATATTTCTACGCTGTTATCCTGGGTAAATAAGGCCTGGTTTGTGAGATGCAGGTGTATTAGATTCTTGAATTCGTTGATGTGTTTATTATTAAATATTAATTTATTGTTATGTAAATATTCGTCCTGCTGCTGTACCAGGGGATAAAGTTCTCTTTCTTCACCCTCCTTGATATAAAATAGCCGGTGCTTGCGCAAATCCTGGCCCAGGAACAGATATAATACAAACCCTATACCGGGCAGGAAAAGCATTACTAGAAGCCAACTCAGGGTTGCGGTGGGTTTCCGGCGCTCAAATCCCACTACGATCAAGGCCAGTGCTATATTTAGCAGAAATAGATAATTTACAAACTCGGAGCTAGTTCGCACAAGGGTCATAATAACCTCCTGCTCTATTGCTTTCCTATTGTTTTACTAAACTGGCTGTACAATTAGGATATGTACGATGCAGAACGATTTCCTCCCCAACCTCGCACCCATAGTTCTGCAAGACTTGGCTTACTGTCTTTTCGGCCAAACGAGGGTGGTTGTTATGTTGGCTTAAATGAGCCAGAAATACCTGCATTACTCGTTGCCGAGGAATATGAGCCAGGATTTGCCCGGCATCATGGTTTGACAAATGGCCTTGTTTTCCCTTGATACGTTGTTTCAAAAAGGCAGGATAAGGCCCCACCCTCAACATCTCCACATCATGGTTGGATTCCAAAACAGCCACATCTGCATTCGCCAGGGCTTGTGCTACAGTTCGGGTAACTATCCCCAGATCAGTAGCCAGCACCCATTTTATATTTTGATAATAAAAGCAGAATCCCACCGGGTCCGCCGCATCATGGGAAGTGGCAAAGGGAACAACTTTTACCGGTCCAAAATCCAGGCTATCCCGCAGCTCTCGCCGGCATTCCCGGGGAATCTTATCATTCCCCGGCAAAGCTTCCCAGGTTGCCGAACGGGCATATATCGGCAGGTTATGTCTTTTTACTAAAACCGGTATACCCTTCACATGATCTGAATGTTCATGGGTTATCAAAACTCCATCTAAATCTGCAAGCTGAATCCCTACATCGTTTAGCCCATGCTCTATACGTCTAGCACTAATACCGGCATCAATTAATAGTTTTCTCCCTCCAAGTTCAATCAAGACTGCATTTCCAGTGCTTCCACTGGCTAATATATGCAACTGCATATTTATAAAAGCTCCTTTGTACATATCTTATCAGATAATTATTATACTCTGCTAAATCCAGCAGCAATTGGTTTGCCTTGGGCATGCCGGCAAGCGGCATTCTCTATCGATCGATAACACCAAAATTAGGGGTATAAAACTTTAAATTGAAGGACCTTTTCATTATATTTAAAAAGATGTGGGGGAAAATTATAAAATCATCCTTAATTTTGGGTTAGCGTTCCTGTGATAAATTCAAATCGCGAAACACTTCGTAGTTTCTGATTTTGAACTCGGCTATTTATTAGTTCGTCAATTGTGACAAAGCGGTAGCCTTGTTTTTGACAAGCCTCGATGATTATAGGAAGTGCCTGCATGGTTCGACTACGGTCAAGTCTGCCATCATGGGCCAAAATTATCATTCCAGGCTCTATGGCACTAATAACCCGCTGGGCCAAATCGTTTACTGTCACGCAGCTGCTATGTTCTACACAAATAGACCACAAAGCTACCGAATATCCGTTGGCGGCGGCTAAGATAAGGGTGTCGGGTTTATAGTAGCCTTTAGGAGGTCGGAAATAATGAGGTCTTTTACCAGTAATGTCCTCGATAACATCTCCTGCGCGGACTATTTCTTCCTGGGTCTGAGCCATACTAGTTGTGGTCAAATCAGGGTGGGTATATGTATGGTTGGCAATTTCATGGCCTTGAACGGCTGCTCTTTTTACTAATTCAGGATGAGCCTCTGCTGTCTGGCCAATAACAAAAAAGGTTGCTTTAATATTGTGTTTTTCAAGAATATCCAATGCCATTGGAGTAAAACGTTCATCTGGCCCATCATCAAAGGTCAGTGCCAATAACTTTTGACTGCCGCTGTTAACCCTTAAAATAGGTGCGCTGTTAAAAGTGCTTCCCAAACCCCATTTGCTTTTTACCTTAACGGATACGGGATGAATAGAACGTACCTGTCCCACGCCTGCTTTAACTGCCCAAATTCCTATAATAATTATAGCAATAAGCCACGCCTTTTTATAATTCATAGCCTATCCCCAATCCCTCAAATTTCCGTGCCGACTAATACCTGTAATTATACTTGTATTTCTTAGCTTTTTCACTGGAAAAGAATTAGCATTTATACAATGTCTGATCCTTTGTTCTTCTTAGTATTTATAGAGCTTCAGACAACCATTTATTTCGCTAAAAAAATAACTGGTTATAGTTGTTAACCCAACAAAAAACCCTCTAAAGAGGGTTAATTTGAATGGTTATGAAAATATCAGGTTAATTAAGCTGATATTTTCCTATTTCTGCTCCCTGTGTTAGCTAACTAGCCCAGGTAAGCTTCCTTGACCAGCGTATTATCAAGAAGATCACTGCCTTTACCAGTCAGAACCACGGTACCGTTTTGCAAAACATAACCGCGATGGGCGATTTTAAGTGCCTTAAGGGCATTCTGCTCCACCAGTAGAATGGTCATTCCACTAGAATTAAGAGTTTTAATTACCTGAAATATTTGATCTACCAACAAGGGCGCCAGCCCCATGGATGGTTCGTCCAGCAGAAGAATATCAGGTTCACTCATCATTGCCCGCCCCATCGCCAGCATCTGTTGTTCACCCCCACTTAAGGTGCCTCCCTTTTGGCGTCGTCGCTCCTGCATACGTGGGAACAACTCGTAAACCCGCTCCATGTTCGCCTTGATGCGCGACTGGTCTGCAATACGAAAGGCCCCCATTTCCAGATTCTCCTGCACTGTCAATCTTGGGAAAATCTTCCTGCCCTCAGGAACATGAGCCACCCCCATACCTGCTATTTCGTGGGCTGGAAGAACCTCAATGCTTTTTCCCCGGAAGAATATTCTGCCCTTGCGGGGCTTTAAAAGCCCGGAAATTGTTTTTAAGGTAGTCGTCTTGCCGGCACCATTGCTGCCAATCAGGCTAACGATTTCCCCTTCCATTACTTCCAGTGAGACCCCCTGAAGCGCCTTAATTTCGCTATAATATGTTTCAACTTCCTGTAAACTAAGAACCGGAGTCATTCTCTGGCCTCCTTAAACGGCTTCCTGTCCCAGGTAAGCCTTAATTACTTCAGGATTGTCCCTGATTTCCTGAGGCGTTCCCTCGGCGATCTTCATGCCATAGTTTAGAACAGTAATATGGTCAGATATTCCCATTACAACCTTCATGTCATGCTCTATTAGCAGGATAGTAACCTTTCTCTCATCCCGCAGATGCAGAATGAATTCTTTCATTTCATCGGTTTCCCTTGGGTTCATGCCAGCTGTAGGTTCATCCAGGAGCAGCATTTTTGGCCTCACCGCAAGAGCACGGGCAACTTCCAGCCGCCTCTGATCCCCATAAGAAAGGCTCCTTGCCAGTTCCGTCTCTTTCCCAGCCAAACCCGCATATTGTAAAAGGCTGCGGGCTTCTTCATAGGCTTTCTCTTCCTCTGCACGTACCCTGCGAGTATTGAAAATAATCTTGGGTATACTGGATGATAGATGCAGATGCATTCCAACCAGTACATTCTCCACCGCCATCAGATCAGGAAATAGCCGAATATTTTGAAAGGTGCGGGCAATCCCGCAAGCAGCAACTTTTTCTGGTGGTAATTCGGTTACATCCAGACCATCAAAAACAATCTTACCTCGATCAGGATTATAATAACCACTTACAATATTGAAGAAAGTGGTCTTACCTGCTCCATTCGGCCCGATAATACTAGCAATTTGTTGTGAGCCCAAGGAAAAATCTATGTCGTTGACTGCGGTCAACCCTCCAAAGGATTTATTAATTCTTTTCGCCTCAAGTAACATCAGCCTTATCCTCCTGTACCCCATTTTTCAACTGATCTTTCTTACTTCTTCTAAGCCAAGCTGGCAAGGAACGGCTGGCAGGCAAAAGGCCCTGCGGCCGGTATATACACGTCAATATCAAGATCAGGCCAAAAATGAGCCGTTCGTATTTGGCTGGATCAACTTGGGAAGGTATATTTAAGATTCCCTGTGCAGCTAGTTGTCCCAGATATTCTGAGAATTCCTTCAGGATATTCAGCTGCAGCATAACCACGCCTACCGCACCTATGATAACTCCAGCAATATTCCCCATGCCCCCAACGATTACCATCGCTAAAATACCGATGGATTCCATAAAACCGAAGCTGGATGGGTCTACAAAAGTCTGCTTAGCTGCAAAAATAACTCCCATAGCACCGGCGAAAGAGGCGCCTATGGCAAAAGCCAGGAGCTTCATCCTTACTACCGGAACACCCATGCTTCGGGCTGCTAATTCATCTTCCCGAATCGCTGCCCATGCTCTTCCAATACGAGAGGAATCCAATCGTTGGGCCACAATAATAGTCAAGACCAGAACTACTAGTACAATAAAATAAAAATGGATGGGCTGATTTAAAACCATATCGAACAAAGCCGGTGGTTCGATAGGTGAAATGCCTTTAGGGCCGTTAGTGATGTTTACCGGTTTATCCAGGTTATTAAAAACAATTCGAATGATTTCTGCAAAGCCGAGGGTAACGATTGCGAGGTAATCTCCGCGCAGCCGCAGCACCGGAAATCCAAGCAAAACCCCTAAAAGACCCGCTAGGATTGCTCCCAACACCAGGAAAACCCAGAACCAATTTCCCGAAAGTGGGAAATGAGCCACCGCGGCGGGAATAAAATTAGCCGCCTGAGACGTAGCGAAAATCGCATACAGGTAAGCTCCAAAGGCGTAAAAGGCTACATAGCCAAAATTTAAAAGCCCGGCGAAGCCCACTACTATGTTAAGTCCAATTGCCAAGGCCGCATAAATCCCCACTTGGGTAATAACATCAAAATAATAGGTGTTCTGCATTCCCACCAGAGGCATAATCCCTGCCAGAATAACGATGGCCGCCGGGTATTTTACTCGGGTTGCAACGGGCATGAGGTATAGCACCAGGAGTGAACCTAGAAATAGGAGGAACGCTAGACCTGACTGGGGAAAGAAATAAACTAGGATGCTGGCGCCGATTACTAATACCCATTCCAGGAATAATATAAATCGGGAATTCGTTTGTGAAAGAAAGTTAAGTTTCAACATCTATACCTTCTCCCTCGTTTCTTCTCCAAAAAGTCCGCTAGGTTTCAGAATCAATACAAAAATTAGAATGACGAAAGCAAAAACGTCCTTATATTCAGCTCCCATAGCGCCATTGGTGGCAATTCCCAGACCAGCTGCCCCTAGTGACTCTAAAACACCCAGCAGAATTCCCCCAGCCATTGCCCCCGGGATACTGCCAATTCCTCCTAAAACCGCGGCGGTAAAGGCTTTGATCCCCAGGATAAATCCCACATAGGGATGAATCAGGGAGTATTGGCAGGCGAAAAGGGTTCCGGCGGCACCACCCAGAGCAGCACCGATGAAGAAAGTAAGCGAAATAACCCGGTTAACATTAATACTCATAAGAGATGAAGTCTCACGATCCTGAGCCACAGCACGGATAGCCTTGCCCCACTTGGTACGGGTAACGAATATATGCAATCCCAGCATCATAACAACTGCGGAAAACATAACCACCATGGATTTAACCGGGAAACGTAAATTAGCAGAGATTTGTACAGAAGTGGGGAAAATCGAGGGTGCCGTCAGGTAGAATGCATTTTTCCATAATCCCTCCACCAGGCGAACTGCATCCTGCAAAAAGAATGAAACCCCAATCGCAGATATTAACGGAACCAATCGCGGGGCATTGCGCAAGGGTCTATAGGCGATCCTTTCCATCAAGACCCCCATCCCTCCGCTGAGCAGCATGGCAACCATTAAAGCGAGAATTAAAGCTACCGGCGCAGGAATTCCGGTCAGATATCCATAGGTCTGCAAATATAAGAGAACTTCCGTTCCGGCGAAGGCACCTACCATAAAGATTTCACTATGGGCAAAGTTTATTAGTTCCAGAACGCCATAGACCATGGTATAGCCCAGAGCAACAATGGCATAAACCACTCCCAAAGTAAGCCCATCCAATAAACATTGTGGCAATATTTGTAAAAACTGTTCCATCTTAAGCGGAGGACCTCCCATTTACAAGTTAAAGCGAGAGGGATACTGTAACCTACCCCTCCCGCTTTTATACTGTTTCTTTACTTAACAAATTCTCCCGCGTTTACTTCTTTAACTACCGTTGGTGGATATTTAGCAGTTTTGAATTCCGCTACATAGAGTTTGGCTCCCTTGTTATCACCTTTTTCGTCGAAACTAATGGTGGAAGTAATTCCCTCCAGATTCTTCACGGCGCGAACCGCGGTTGATACCTGTAAACGAGAAGGCTTTTTGCCGCCATTGCCCTCGATAGCTTTCTTAATGCCTTCAATAATAACATTCATAGCATCATATCCATAGGCGGACCAATTGCTGGGATCTTTGCCGAATTTAGCCTTAAAACGATCAACCCATTCCTTGCCCTTGGGGGTGCGAGCGATGTCCGCTGCAGGCGATGTATAAAAAGACCCAATCGATGCATTACCAGCAATCTTGACCACTTCTGGATCATCCATGCCGTCCGGCCCAATGAATTTGGCTTTAATGCCTTTATCACTCATTTGTTTAATCAACAATGAACCTTCCGGATAAATTCCCCCAAAATATAACACGTCAGGTTTTATTACAGCTACTTTATTGAGAACTGCACTAAAATCGCTCTCACCGGACGTAATACCTTCATAACCTACAACCTCCATGCCGGCTTTGGGCGCCCGATTCTTAACCTCATCTGCAATCGCTTGACCATAGGTGGTCTTATCATGAACTATAAATATTTTTTTGGCTCCCAAATCTTTTGCTGCAAAATCGGCGCCCAGAGGACCCTGCACGTCATCACGAGCACAAATACGGTTTACACTGGGGAGCTTGCGATCTGTTATTCCTACCGCAGTATTAGCAGGGGATACCATACAGAGGTTGTCTTTTGCATAGATTTCCGAAGAAGGAATAGCTACCCCGGAATTAAAATGTCCGTCCACGGCGAGAACATCTTTATCAGCTAATAATTTTTGTGCCACCGCTACCCCGACTTTTGGATCAGCCTGGTCATCCTGGGGAGCAAACTCAAGTTTAAAGCCTAGTTTTTCAAGCTCTGCTTTTTTTTCATCAAAAGCCATCTGTGCACCTAGTTTAATTTGTTCTCCCAGAGCAGCCTGTGAGCCGGACAGGGGGGTTACGCTGGCGATTTTGATTACATTCGCGGCTGAATCCCCTGCAGTTTTCGGTTTGCTGGCACATCCACCCAGCATTCCTGTTAGAAACACGAGCAGAAGAGCTGAAACTAAGATCTTGCTTTTCCTTCTTAACATCCGACAACCTCCTTAAAATATACATACCGGATGAGATTCTCATCGGTGAGAATCCCATGTGAAAATATTACCATTAATTATAGGACATTATTATTGTTTCATCTAGACTTTTCTGTTATCATAAATATTTTTGTTGTCTGATGTTATTAATTGTCTAAAGTGGTCCTTCCCTCTAACGCCCGTCCACATCAGCCATTGCAGCAGATGAAATACCCGAGTAAGCAGATAATCCGTGCTCAGTAACATCCAGCCCTTCTATTTCTTCATCGAAAGATACTCGTATACCCACGGTTTTTTTAAGAACTGTAAATACGAGGTATGTTGCCGCAAAAGCCCAGATCGAAACCGCAGCAACCCCCAATGCCTGAATCGAGAGCAGCTTTATCCCTCCGCCAAAAAAGAGACCGCCTTTCTCTGCAAATAGTCCCACAGCCAGAACTCCCCAGGTGCCATTAACTCCGTGAACGGCTATTGCACCTACGGGATCATCTGCTTTAATAGAATCAAAGAAAAATACGGCCAGTACGACTAACACCCCGGCTATACCACCAATAATCACTGCACTTGCAGGACTGACAAAGGCTGTCCCTGCTGTTATGGCCGCAAGCCCTGCCAATGCCCCGTTCATAGCCATACTCGGGTCGGCTTTGCCATATCTGAACATAGTAAACAAAATCGCCATGGTCCCGCCGGCTGCTGCTGCCAGATTAGTGGTAAGTGCAATACGGGCGATATTCATGTCCAGTCCCGAAAGTGAACTGCCAGGGTTAAATCCAAACCATCCAAACCAGAGAATAAACGTACCTAAAAAAGCTAAATGCAGGTTATGGGGTGGAAGGAAGTTTACCCCGCCGTCTTTTTTATATTTGCCTACTCTGGGACCCAAGACCAGAACTGCTGCCAGTGCACTCCATCCCCCTACTGCATGTACCGCCGCTGAACCCGCAAAATCAAGCATTCCCATTTTGCCCAGCCAGCCGTCTACCCCCCATACCCAGTGCCCTGCTACCGGGTAAATAATTGCTGCTGCCAGTGCTGTGTATATTATGTAGGGACTAAACTTCATGCGCTCTGCCACCGCTCCGGAAACTATAGAAGCCATTGCTACAGCAAATGCTGCCTGAAAGAGCCAGTAGGCATAAATCGGTATGCGAAGTTTAATGTGACTTAAATCTCCCCCGATAAAAAAACCGGTGGTGCCAAATAGCCCGGCCCAGTTGGCGCCATACATAACTCCGAACCCCACCGCCCAGTAGCTAAGCATGCCTACCGTACAGTCTGTAAAAACTTTCATAACAATATTTAAAGAATTTTTGGCTCGTATAAAACCAGCCTCCAGAAAAGCAAAACCGCCTTCCATAAAGAACACCAGGGCAGCACATAGCAGAACCCAGACGGTGTCGATACCAGCTGCAAGATCCTGAGGATTAAATCCATTCACTACAATTTCCCCCCATACATTTTCTAAAAATAACAACGCTCCTTTTTAATATGGACCGCCATTAGTCCATAAAAAAAACAGAGCGCCTTTGCTCGCCAGGGATATTCCTATAAAAAAACGCTCCTTTTTTATTACGGACCGCCATTAGTCCATAAAAAAACAGAGCGTCATTGCTCGCCAGGATATACCTGATCTATCATTTGCGTGCAAAATAAATAAAAAGCCCCAAAAAACTGCGCTAACGCAGCTTCAGGACCTCATCGACCTGCACACATTTATTAAATTATCTATAATTATAATCTCCTCCCATCTTTTCGACAAGTAAAAAATATGATTACTCTAGATGCTTACTCATCGAGCATTTATGTCGAATAAATGAATAGTCTGGTAAATCGCTGGAAAAGCTAAAGCCGATATTATAGGGAGGTGAATAGAATGAAGAAATTAAATGTAATTGGAATTAGAGTAGACGATCGGGACGATCATGCTGCTAGTGTGCAAAAGGTTTTAACCAACTATGGAAAAAAAATATCTGGGCGTTTTGGGGTCCCAGCTCACGATAAGCATGATGGATTAATTACATTAATCATGGAGGCCGATTCCGAGGATGTTCAGTCCTTTACCGCTGATCTCCGCAACATTGAGGGTGTGGCTGTGAACTCAATGATTGTTTAGGCGCTTTTCCCTTTTGTTGAAAAACCCCGGCCAAAAGGCCGGGGGTTTTTTTTTAGCTGCCTTTTTGAATTTTTGCCCAGGTATCACGCAATGATACAATCCGGTTAAATACCAACAGGTCTTTGGATGTATCAACCGGATCATTATAGAAGTAACCCTGGCGCATGAACTGATAGCGGCTTCCTGGTTCTGTTTCCGCCAAACTGGGTTCTACCAGACACGAACTTAAAACCTCGAGCGAATTGGGATTCAACTTTGCTTTGTAATCAAGCCCATCTTCGTCATCATCAGGGTTTTCGCTCAAAAAGAGATGTTCATACAGGCGTACTTCCGCTTTAAGAGCATGGGCAGCCGAAACCCAATGGGAAGTTCCTTTTATTTTACGTCCGCTGGTAGCCCCGCCGCTGTGGCTTTCCGGATCATAACTGCAGTGCAGTTCTATAATTGCACCGGTCTGTTCATCCTTGACCACCCGCTCACATTTGATAATATAAGCGCTCTTAAGCCTTATCTCACGATCGGGAGCCAGGCGGAAGAATTTCTTGGGAGGATCTTCCATAAAGTCATCCTGCTCAATATATATCTCCCGGGAAAATGGGACCTTGCGTGAACCCATTTCCGGATTTTCCGGGTTGTTCTCCGCATCCAGCCATTCTACCTGCCCTTCCGGATAGTTATCGATGATAACCCGCAGTGGGCGCAGTACTGCCATAACCCGTGGCCCATTTACATTTAAATCCTCGCGAATACAATGTTCCAGCAGTGCAATATCTACTAAGCTATCCCGCTTGGCAACGCCAATGCGGTCGCAGAAATCGCGAATTGACTCCGGGGTATATCCCCGTCTGCGTAAACCTGATATTGTAGGCATTCTTGGGTCATCCCAGCCCTTTACATACCCCTCTTCTACTAATTGCCGCAGCTTGCGTTTGCTCATTACGGTGTACGTTAGATTTAGCCGAGCAAACTCAATTTGTTGGGGACGCCCATCCGCTTGACGCGAATAATCAACCTTGTCCAGAGCCCAGTCATATAAGGGGCGATGATCGGCAAACTCCAGTGTACAAATAGAATGCGTAATATTTTCAATAGCATCTGAAATAGGATGAGCATAGTCATACATGGGATATATACACCACTTATCGCCGGTTCTATGGTGGGCAGCCCGTAGAATACGATACAAAACGGGGTCACGCATATTCAGATTTGGTGATGCCATATCAATCTTGGCTCTTAGTACCCGGGCTCCATCCGCGAATTCACCCGCCTTCATGCGCTGAAATAAATCAAGGTTTTCTTCAACGGACCGGCTGCGATAAGGGCTGTCCTTTCCCGGTTCTGTCAGGGTACCCCGATATTCTCTTATCTCTTGGGCATTTAAGTCACAAACATAGGCATGACCGGCTTTTATTAATTCAAGTGTGTATTCATAAAGTTTATCAAAGTAGTTAGAAGCATAAAACATCCGGTCGTCCCAATCAAATCCCAGCCATTTCACATCCGATTGAATCGATTCTACATATTCAACTTCCTCTTTGCTAGGATTAGTATCATCAAAGCGCAGATTGCAGAGTCCGCCGTTGGCCGCGGCAAGTCCGAAGTTCAAGCAAATAGACTTGGCATGTCCAATATGCAGATATCCATTAGGTTCCGGCGGAAAACGGGTATGTACCCGACCTTTATTTTTATTAGACTGCAAATCTTCATTAATAATGTTTTGAATAAAGTTGGTAGGTAATGGTGCGTTGTTCATGTTCATGATGATACTCCTCTATCTTTTTCTTTATTGTCTTATAGTAAACCGTTTTGATTAGATTATTTCCTTAAGACCACTATATTTATATATTTTATTCAGACTTAGCAGATGGTTTTAACTAGTATGATCAAATCCCACTGCTTCTTTTTACCATTTCCAAATACCTGTGTCAAATTACTTACCCACAATTTGCTATGCACTCCCGTCATAGTCTTCCGGTTGAATACTTGAATAGGACATGGAGGGAAAAGCTAATTATAATAACGATATGAGGAAATTTTAGCATAAGTTCAATATTCCCGTAATAAGAAACTAGGAGGATTCCTATGTACAAACTACAGGTAAAAAGCAGGTCCCGTAGTGAGTTAATTGAAATAACCGGATTGGTCCGGGATGTACTCACCAAACATCCAATTAAGGACGGATTATGTATGGTTTTCGTGCCCCATACAACTGCCGGAATAACTATCAATGAAAATGCTGACCCTGACGTAAAATCAGATATCCTTTTAGGATTGGAAAGAATGGCTTCCCAAAAAGAATTTCGTCACGTAGAAGGGAATTCTGATGCTCACCTTAAAGCAAGTTTAATGGGTTCTTCCCAGTTAGTCCTGGTAGAAAACGGGGCTCTGGTTCTGGGGACCTGGCAGGGAATCTATCTGGCAGAGTTCGATGGCCCCCGCAGCCGGACTATAATCATTAAACTCCTAGCCAACCTAAGAGAAGATAACTAATTTATTTTGCTATAATACTAATTAGATAATTATAAACAAGTGAGGTAAGAAAATGAACCGATGCTCCTATTGCAAAAAGCAAGGTGGTTCAGAGAAAACCGCTGTCCGTCTGTGGAACAACGGCAAACTAAAGACCATGGAGTTAAGCTACTGCTCTGCTTCATGTAAGGAGAGCATACACTCCTTCGCCAAGTCTTACAATCAATTCGCGCCTAAATTCATGTCTCTAGTTTTGATTTGGATGCTCCTTTTCATGGGCGTTCCCTTTGCGTTGAAAGCGATAACCGGGAACACCGCTTTTCTGGAAATAGTTTCGCCGATTTTGCTGGCCCTGATGGGAGCAGCCTTAATACTACGGCCTGAGGGTATTATGTCGATCAAGTACTATCAGCGGATGGGGCTCAGATACTTTAACCTCTTTATCCGCTTAACCGGCTTGTTCATGATCATTACTGGTCTTAGCATGATTTGGGGAATATAAACAGCCTTAATCCTTTCTTCCTATAAAAAACAGGAGCTTCGGATGTAAATCCAAAGCCCGTGTCCTTCTTTGCCTATGAAATGAACATTTATTTCTATCTCAAGACGGAAGGTCCTCACCCATCTACTTGGGAGGAAGCCCGCCCTTCTTCTGTTTCTTGTTCCCTGGGCTGCTTGTTCCAAACCTATCCTCCGGCCCGCGTTTCATACTGCCCTGAGAGGCGCTCTTTTGCTTCTTCTTCTCTATAAGTTGGCGCATCATCTCTACATCGCTTTTTTTATCTTCCATAGTATATCCTCCTAGATCTTATTTCCGTTAATATTATATCACAAGCAACGATATTTACTCGACCTAACGGTTCATCTCTATAATTTCTTGCAGCATTTCACCCAATCTGGCCTCTTCGCTTTTATCCGCGTACTTGGCTTTTTCGATATCGGGAAACAAACTATAGATACCGTCTATTATAACTTCTGTATGCGGGGGACAGCCCGGCAGATGGACACCCATTTGGGCATGGTTCTGCTGGCATATCCCCATAAATATGTTAGTCTCATCTGGATTAATTTCACCTTCTGTACCTGGCCCAAGATAGATATTCACCTTTTTATTGAATGGCCTGTCAATTAAATGGCGGTTCCTATCCTGTGGATCGGGTTTGCGTAATTTGCTAAGGGTAAAATGGAAATAAGCCCTACATCCTTGGCAGGGACTGCCCTCATGAATTCTAATATCCCGCCCGCTGGCCAGATTAAATTCAGGCTGTTCAAACTCACTTCTTACCTCATCGATTGAACTCCCCATAATTTTAATCTTATCAGGTTCTATCGGCCCCAGTCCCTGCAGATAAGCCAAATAAACCGGCGGCGAAGCAACGGGATCTATCCCCATAATTCTCATGGTAACAGAATCCACTGCAACCGGGTTAGTTCCTCCGATTAATACATCCATCTGCTTAGGGGTGCCGCTAAGCGGTCCAAAACCCTCCTGCCCGGTTAACCCATCTATAATGATCAAATGAGGCTTAACCAGGTGGCTTATATTGACTAGATTCTGCCATAGCCCGAAAAAATGAGACATATACTTTTCCAGGGGCGGCACTGCACCCTGCAGGTTTTTGATGCTGAGTGATACAACAGCAGCGAAATGTATTTTCATCACCGGTATGCTGATTAATACATCAGCCTTTTCAATAGTAAGGGGTACCTTTCTGGCAGACATTCTCTTGCCTCCAGGCACTGCCTTTTCAATCTGCACATCTTCATTTAGGTCTACCAGACTTATCTTGGCAGGATCCATGGCCACAACACTGTCATAACCGTAGTGGTTAAACATCTTACTGGTTTTACTGCGATTTATGGATGACCCTTCGGCAATAATCACTTTCCCTGCCACCGGCAAAAGCATTTTAACCAGTGCCTTAATAAGCCTTATATCTGTAACGATGCCGCCTTTATAGAAGCCATCTTTTAATCCATGGTCGCTCACGACATTGGGCTTTATAACTACAGTTTGCCCCGGCTTCACAAACCTGTTTAAGCCCCCCAGCTTATCCAACAGATTATCCAGGCCTATTTTGATTTCCATTTCAGTCTGGGTTGCAGGTATTTTCTCTATCGCCACTAGTTCTTTCTTACTATAGGTTCTGGTTGTTTTAAAATAATTTAATTTTTTAATAAGTACTGCGGTGCTTAAATCTACTTTCACACCTGTTATCTCACCTATATTAAACGATCCTGTTGGCCGAAAGCCATAATCAACCATCCACTTATATTTAGCTTCATCCCCATTAACTATCTCTGCAGCTAAAAGACTCTCTCTTTTTATTAAAGCATCAACGACCTCGGGTTCTATATCTCTGTCCCTCCACTCCTCTTTTAACAGGATCTCCTCGATCGTACTTCTTTTGGAGTTATAGATTACCCATCCTATAACATCACTGCTCTTTTTCACAAGCCTAATAGTTATCTCCGGATCATTTTGCCATTGCTGCCATTTAACTAATAGGTAATCGGGATTAATATTTAACGTTTTATAATAATCCTGGAGGCAATTTAGCAGAACGTTAGATAACCTGCCCTTCCTGAGGAAAATCTCTGCTGTCATCATTAGACCTCCTTTTTTATAAAACTCCTAGTTTCTGTTATTGTCCCTATTATATCTATGTTTCCTGAAATTGCCAACATCTCGCACCCTCCTTGTTAATGATCTGCCTTTTACTCCTCCTTCTTCCCATTAACCGTACGAGTGCCCCACATAGAAAATAGCATAAAAAAGGAGCTTCGGCTAACCGAAGCTCCTTGATCGCTTTCATGCCCTTAACAAGTAACTAAAGACTTATATACATCTACTTTACACTGCGCAGCTCATAATGATCATCTACATCATAGGAACTTGAGCAAAAAGCAAGATCGGCATTCTTTTCTACCAACCATCTTAGGGCAAATTCACTTTCGCAAAGAACCACTATCCGATTATCCTGGTCAGTTACACATAAGGCGCTCAGGTTGCTAAGCTTACTGGGCTCAATCCGATTCTCGCTGCCTACCCACCGTGCCAACTGATAGGGAAGGCGCTGCAGCCTTATGTCTGCCCCATATTCTGCTTTTAGACGATAGCTAAACACTTCAAACTGCAGCTCACCAACCACACCTAGTATTAAATCTCCCGTCCGATCTGTGGTCCGAAAGGCCTGTACGGTTCCTTCTTCCACCAATTGATTTACACCTTTTTGAAATTGTTTGGATTTCATGGCGTTCATATTAATCACTCTGGCAAAATGTTCGGGCGGAAATTGGGGAAGTCGTTCAAATTTAAAGCTGCCTTCCGCACACAGAGTATCACCGATACGAAAAGTACCAGGATCATGCAGACCGATAATATCCCCCGGGTAAGCCTCTTCTATGATATCCCGGTCTTGGGCCAGGAACTGCTGGGGTTGGGCCAGTTTTATCCTTTTTCCGCTTCTCACATGGTTGACTGCCATGCCTCTTTCAAATTTACCGGAGCACACCCGCAAAAATGCAATCCGATCACGATGTGCCGGGTTCATGTTCGCCTGAATCTTAAATATAAATCCGGAAAAAGCTGTCCTGGCGGTATCAACTGGCCCAATGCTGCTCATATGCGCATGGGGAGCAGGAGCGAGTTGTAAAAATTCATCCAGAAAGGTCTGCACTCCAAATTTGCTAATGGCACTGCCAAAAAAAACCGGGGTAAGTTTTCCCTGATTGATTTTTCCTTCGTCAAATGGATCGCCAGCAATATCCAGAAGGGCAATATCTTCACATAGCTTATTATAGAGCGGATTACCCATGACATCTCGGATGGACGGGTCTTCTACACCACGTTTATCTGGATATATAAAATCCCGCTGCCCATCCTGTCGGTACAATTCAATTCGATTATTTTGCCGATCATAGATACCACAAAACTCATCCCCCATACCGATCGGCCAATTCATTGGGCAGGAACGAATCCCGAGTACCCGCTCTAACTCTTCCAGTAAATCCAGGGGCTCTTTGCCGTAACGATCCATCTTATTAATAAACGTAAAAATGGGAATGCCACGTTGGCTGCAAACCTTGAATAACTTGATGGTCTGTGCCTCTACACCTTTGGCTGCGTCAATCAACATCACTGCGCTATCAGCTGCAGTCAAAGTTCGGTACGTGTCTTCACTGAAATCCTGATGTCCAGGCGTATCCAGGATGTTAATGTGCTGCCCTTGGTATTTGAACTGCATGGCACTGGAAGTAACGGATATCCCACGTTCTTTCTCGATCTGCATCCAGTCCGATTTAGCGAATTTTTGGACTTTGCGGCCCTTCACTTCACCAGCCATACGAATAGCTCCTCCAAAAAGAAGCAGCTTTTC
>Ga0209639_1000700_pt1 | contig 42380 bp, 36 predicted proteins | sample EPASupsiteHSE605_FD_187268 | JGI IMG/M metagenome (GOLD analysis project Ga0209639, IMG submission 187268) | Bioremediated contaminated groundwater from EPA Superfund site, New Mexico - Sample HSE6-05 (SPAdes) (version 2) | ecosystem: Environmental > Aquatic > Deep subsurface > Groundwater >... | reverse complement strand
GGCATTGCTGTAATCCGTAATATGCAGCCGGCCTTTGGTAAGATTCCAGACGAGCCAGCTATCAATTGTGCCAAAAAGCAAATCCCCTTTTTCGGCCATCGCCTGACCATCCGGGATATGATCGAGGATCCAGCGGATTTTCGTTCCGGAAAAATAAGCATCCGCAACAAGGCCGGTCGCATCTGAAATATACTCGTTTAAGGTACTGTTCAGTATCTGCTCGCAAAGTTCCGTCGTTCTGCGGCATTGCCAGACAATCGCATGATAGACAGGTTTGCCGGTAAAACGGTTCCAAACCACAGTCGTCTCCCTTTGATTTGCTATCCCTAGCCCAACAATATCATCCGGGTTTATGTTCGTCTGATCCAGAACCTCTCTGATAGCAGCCAGCTGCGTGTCCCAGATTTTCAAAGGATCATGTTCAACCCACCCCGGGAACGGATAGATCTGGGCAAACTCTTTTTGGGCTTTGCCTACGATCGTTCCTTCATGGTTAAAAACGACAGCCCGTGAGCTTGTTGTCCCTTGGTCGAGCGCAATAATATATTTTTGGGCCATTTGTGTTCCTCCATTAACCAGTTCATTAATGAGCCAAAGCCCGAATACTTTTCGTAAATAATTTTATTATACTATAATTAATCAAAAAACAGGCCAAAATAGTTCCAATCAGTACCCGATTAAGCTGAATAGATGAACACGGCAACCAGAATTATCTGAGGAAAGGAGTGTCAGACTATGCAAAACTGGCAGGAAAAAGCAGCCATACTCGTTGATGAGTATGTAGCTCCTCAAGGAGTTCATGACAAACGCATCCTGGACGCCATTAAAAAAATCCCCAGACATTTGTTCATTCCTGAAGATTTGTGGCCCTACAGTTATGATGATGAACCGCTTCCGATCGGAGAGAAGCAGACGATCTCTCAGCCCTTTATTGTCGCTAAAATGACCGAACTATTGGCTTTGGAACCTGGTGACAAAGTCCTTGAAATAGGTACGGGTTCCGGCTATCAGTCTGCTTTGCTGGCCGAGATGGGTATGGCCGTGACAACCATCGAAAGAATTGAAGCGCTCGCCCTTAAAGTTCGAATATTATTTGAACAACTGAACTATCCGATCTGCAGTATCATTGCTGACGGCCGAAACGGTTATGAACCAAATGCACCATACCGGGGAATCATCGTAACGGCAGCGGCACCGGTCATTGAACCTTGCTGGCTTGAGCAACTCGATGTCGGTGGAAGAATCGTTGTCCCGCTTGAAGCCGGCGAAGGGCTAGCCTGTCAGCATTTGTTGGTCAGACAAAAGACCAGTACAAATCCGGAAGGCTATATTGACAGCTGGGATGACTACTGCCGCTTTGTACCGCTGCTCTCTGGGACAGCAGCGGGGACTAAAGAAGCGCTCCCATGTCCCCGCTCGTCTATTTCCCGTACTTAAGCAGCCTCTTCACGGCAAATTCTACCCATTTGCTGTCCGGCTGCCCATAATTGCTGTAAGGATGAATGGAGATCCCTCCTCTGGGGCTGAATTCTCCTATAACCTCGATATATCTAGGTTCAAGCAGTCGGATCAGGTCCTTCATGATGATGTTGACAACATCTTCGTGGAAACCTCCATGGTTGCGGAAACTGAAAAGATATAGCTTCAACGATTTGCTTTCTACCAATTTTTGATCCGGGATATAATTGATAATCATCGTTCCAAAATCCGGTTGGCCGGTAATCGGACACAAGCTGGTAAATTCAGGGCAATTTAAGCGGACAAAATAATTATTATCGGGATACTTGTTTGCAAAACTCTCCAGTATGTCCGAATCATAATCAAAAACATAGCGTGTTTGTCCCGATCCCAGAAGTGACAGGCCCTCAGTTTCCTTGTTTTTCATTTATGGTAACCTCCCAGCGGTTCTTAATCATAAACAGAATGCTTATTCCGAGCACTTGCATCAGACTCTTAACAGCAAACTGCCCGAGTACTGCATTCGGCACAAAATCCCAGGTCAGGATGCCTGAAATAAGCGGGGACAAACCAATTAATATAAAGACTACACTATCGAGAAAACTGCTGACAATTCCGCTCGCAAACACTTTACGCAGGAAAGAGCCTTTAAGCCTCGTATAAATTTCCGTGTCTGCCGATTCCGAGATCAAAAAGGAAATGGCTGAAGCCAAAGTAATGGTCAAAGTATCTCCAAGAAGTTTGGAGGAAACAGCCGATAGGACAAGAGCCGTGGTAATCGCCAGATAAGCAGTTTTTCGCCCGTACTTGCGCTGGATAATGTCCCTAAGTACCAGCGTCACCCCGATCAGCCAGCTTCCGTAAGGAATTAAAAACGGTCCTACCTGCAAAGGTGCCAGCGCTGCAGTAATGATATTCGCAATAATGATGGCAGCTAAATAAAGAAAAGGCAACATTATTTTTCTCCTAATAATGAATAATGATCCAAAAGTTTGCCACCCCTTGCCGTCCATGGATGTTAAAATAAAAAGGGCATGTAACTGCCCTAAAACTACCAGACGATAGCTTCCCTAGTTTTGTTTAGAGACAGGATGGATGACGAACTGTCTTATTAAGTTAAATGGTCTATTCCATATCGGTAAACGGCCAGGATGCGGATAGCTTGCAGCTGTCTCCTCGATAATAAGTAATACCCAGCCCGATTGGCTTATCCTGTGTATTAAACAGTCTTTGCTCAACAACCAAAAGTGGGAGAGCATTGTACAGGGACAGGTATTTTGATATTTTTTCATCAGGCATTTGGGCAGAAATTGTTAATTCTTTCTTAATCGCAAACAGAGAAGTATACCGAGAAACAATTTCCGGGAAAGTACTGTATTTAATTTCTTTTTCAACGATAGGCATTCCCTTGTAGTAAATCAGGTATTTTTCATCATACGCGACTGCTTCTCCATTGCTGTAATGGATCCGTTTAACCATAATTATTTTTTTGCTTTGGGGTATATTCAGACTGTCAATGAGTCTTGGTGTCGGCAGGATAATTTTAACTTCAATCAGCTTGGTCGTATCGATGGTGTTAATCAGATTTGCCATCTCGTTGTAATATAAGATGTATTTCTTGGAATCCGGCTCATTCACAAAGCTACCCTTGCCAGGGATAGAGGTGATATATCCCTCATTCACTAAGATTGCCAGACCCTTGCGGACCGTCATCCGGCTCACGCCATAGGTATCGCACAATGAATTTTCTGAAGGGATCGCATCTCCCGGCTTCAAAACACCCTCTTTGATTTTTTTCTTTATCTCTTCAATAATATGTTGATAGATTGGTAATTCCATCTTCTTACTCCTCGGCAATTATTTAGTTATCATATATTATACATAGGAACAGATTAATAAATCCATCAATATTTTTTAAGCCACTAACTTATTTACTTTCTTCAAAAACCTGTATTCTGCAGATATTCCTGCTGAAAAGCAGGATTTGCCGCCAGGTCAAAATGGGTTGTCTTTGCCAATAATATCAAAGTATTTATCCGTATATTTCTGGACAGTAGAAAATTCGAAGCTCCGGCTCCTGCCGCATTGCCTATGGACCGGATGGGTACATTTGAAAAATTGGGAAACAAACCGAGTACCTGAGCACTTGGAGCGTCAATATAGTTGCCGAAGGCCCCGGCAATCAGAATTTCCTCGAGATCTTCTCCTTCCAGCCCATATTCTTTCATTAATAGCATGCATCCTGTATAAATGGCGCTTTTGGCAAGCTGTACAGCACGAATATCCTTTTGGCTGATGTAAATTCGGTCGTTATCACCGGACTGTCCCTCATCCATCAGGTAGAAAACGCTGACCCCGTCAAGATTTGCCAGATAATTGGCAAATCTTTGATTTTCCGGCCGACAAACTTTTAAATATTTGTCGGGAGACAGCAATCTGCCTTCTTTACTGATCAGCTCGGCTTTCAGCATTTCTGCAACTGCATCAACAATACCGGAGCCACAAATCCCTTTGGGTTGTTCTCCGCCAATCACTTTTAATTCAATTTTACCTTCCGACAGTTTTACCCGTTCGATGGCTCCGTTTGTTCCACGCATTCCAAAGCGGATCGTTGCTCCTTCGAGGGCCGGTCCGGCAGCAGTTGATGTGGCCAGCCATTTCTTCTCGTTCCCCAATAAAATTTCGCCGTTTGTTCCAAGGTCAATAATCAACCTGTTCCCTTGACGTTCCCCTTCAGGCAAAGCCAGCAGGACAGCCAAAGTGTCCGCTCCGACGAAGCCCCCGATCAAAGGTAAAAAATCAATAATGGCATTGGGATGAATGTTAAGGCTCAACTCCCGTGCTGTTGTTAACACTTCACTTAAAATCGTATTGGTGTAAGGCGTCCTGCCAAGAGATCCAGGATGCAAACCTAAAAAGAGGTGCTGCATGGCACTGTTGCCGCAAATCACCATCGTATAGATATTTTCGGCGCTGATCTGGTTTTGCTGTATCGCTTCCAGAATCAGAGCGTTAATGGTCTCTGCCACTTTACGCTGAAGAATTTTTAGCCCTTCAGGATTATTCATCGCCGCCATGATACGGGATATAACATCCGCGCCTTCCGTAATCTGACCGTTCAAGGCGGAATATACCCCTACTTTTTTGCCGCTATTAAGGTCATATAAGTAGGCCACAACAGAGGTACTCCCAAGGTCAACGGCAAATCCATAATTGCTGGCTGAGGTGTCGCCCTGCTCAATATCAAGCAGCTGTTCGTCTCTTAAGACCAAAGTAATGCCGGCCATTTCCTGTTTCTGCATCAGCTGTGATAATTTTTGCAGAAGGCATAAAGCTGGCGTATTAATCCGGACCGGAACCTTGGCTTGAATATGTTCCCAGTCCCCGTAATAGAACGGTGTTTTTAGAAACTTCTTATCGATAAAAATCTTTTTAACCGGCGGGTCGATGTTCAGCTCTGTTTCAATGCGGTCCGTTAAAATCGAGGCTTCATGTTTGTAGTCTCCATATTTAAGATAAACGATCAAGCCGTCGCTTACTGGTTCCTGACACGCCAATACTTCCTGCCGTATGCCGTCCTTTTCTATTTCGACTGTGCATTTTTTACATGTGCCTTTTCCTCCGCATACAAGATCAAGCGGATATCCAAGGCCTGAACATGCAACAGCAACCGTGTCATTCTTCTGGCATAAGATTTCTTTATTCTGGCTTGGAAATAGAACTTTTTTCATCATATTGTTTTCCTTTCTGTTATAATAAAACCTGCCATTTTCAGTGAAGGACGACCGTATTTTTCCAAGAATCATTCTAACATATCATATTATAAAACGTAACTTTCCTTAATTACAAGTCGGTGGTTCAGGCTATTGTCGAAATAGAAATTATTTTCTAAAAAATCTCTTATTTTTTGTCTTTTGAATATATTGACTATTGAAAATTTGGGTGATATATTAGAGTAAGCAAAACTCCTGTATATACAATAGTATACATCATTTTGAACACAATTATCTCTTTTCATTTTCTTTATTCATTATCTTATCTTATGTTAGATTTTCTCACAGAATAATTGGAAAAGGGGGATACTCATGGAGAACGCTTTTCGCAAATCAATACAGGACAACAATGAGTTTATTGTAACATGGGAACTCGTACCGGGCCGTGGCTCCAAAGAAGTTTCCCAGGAAAAAGCGCTTGAATTGGCGGAGCAGGCTGCTAAAGGGAAAAAGATCCATGCGGTTAGTCTGACTGACAATCCGGGTGGAAGCGTCGGCATTAATCCAGAGGGCATTGGCAGGGAAATCAAGAGCCTGGGCTTAGATGCAATCATTCACGTTGCCTGCAAGGACAAAAACCGCACGCAACTGGAAAGCCAGCTTTTTTCCCTGGAACGTTCGGGACTCCATAACTTGTTGGTACTGACCGGCGACCATGATCCGGGTAATTTCTTCGGACGGCCCAAACCGGTTTTTGACCTTGATTCCACTCAGCTCTTGGCCTTTATCACCAAGATGAACGACGGATTGGAACTCCCCACAGCTAAAGGTATCCATAAACTTCAACCAACCCATCTTTTTGCGGGTGCTGCTGTTTCACCTTTTAAAGCCACCGAAGCCGAGCAGATGCTCCAGTACACCAAGCTCAGAAAGAAGATCGAGAACGGTGCTCAGTTCATTATACCCCAAGTTGGCTACGATGTCAGGAAGTACCACGAACTCTATCAATTTGTGAAGCACAATAACCTGCGCGGATGTTTAATGGGAAATATTTACCTGCTGACTTATGGTGCTGCCAAAGCGATGAGTATGAATAAAGTCCCCGGATGTGTTATTACGGACAAGCTCGTTGCTGAACTGGAACAGGAAAAACAGAGCAGTGACAAGGGTGCCGCCGCCATGCTTGATAGGGCAGCGAAACTCTTTGCTATCCTGAAAGGTATGGGCTACAAAGGCGTTCATCTCGGCGGGCATAATACGACGTACGAACAAGTTGAATATATTATTGACCGCGGAAACGAACTGGCCGCCAACTGGCAGGATTACGTCCGGGAGTTTGACTATCCTCAGAAAAACGGTTTCTATGTTTATGCCAAAGATGAAAAGACCGGCTTGAATACTGCTCAAAAATCCAATGACTATAACAATTATGAGAAGAGCTTTGATTTGAATTATAAGATGTCCAGAGTCGTTCATAAGATGATGTTTGAACCCAACAAAGGAATGTTCGGATTTATGCGCGGATTTTGTCATGCCATAAAGGATTCTGCGCTGGAAAAACCTTTCCACGGCATTGAGCACCTCGCCAAATCCTGCATGTACAATTGCCAGGACTGCGGTGACTGTGCGCTGATTGATGTAGCCTACGTCTGTCCAATGGGCGACTGTCCCAAGAACCAACGGAACGGCCCATGTGAAGGAAGCTACAACGGCTGGTGTGAAGTGTATCCGAATAAGCAGAAGTGCATCTGGGTCAAAGCCTATTACCGCCTAAAAGGCTATTCTGAGGAAGAAAAGCTGAATTCCTATCATGTGAACCCTTACAATTGGGAAAAACAGCATACTTCAGGCTGGATAAACTTTTTTGAAGGCCAGGACCACTCTGCGGAAAGACTTGGCATTAAACCTAGAACAAAGTCCGAAGAAAAAGAATAAAGGTCATAAGGTTTAAAGGCCATTCAGTCTTTGTAACCGTCCTTTAAACCTTATGACCTTTTAAATCAGCCCAAATACACTTATAATAGGGGTAGGAGAAATGGAAAAAATGTTTAAAACTCCTTCAGAGATTACTGAGGGATTTGTAGAATATGGAAAGAATAAAACGAATTCTTCTATATTGAAATTGCTGCTGTTGGCAATACTAGCGGGAGCCTTTATTGCCTTCGCGGCGGAAGGCTCAAATACTGCCATTCACACCATCACTTCTGTTGGCTTAGGCAAAGCACTCGCTGGTGCCTTATTTGCCACAGGACTGATGATGGTAGTTATCACCGGAGCTGAATTATTTACCGGAAACACCCTGATTGTGGTATCTTGTATGGAAAAGGAATCAAGATGGCTAAGGATGCTGCGGAATTGGACGATTGTCTATGTCGGGAACTTTATTGGTTCCATGCTTATCGTCCTGTTTATCCTTTACTCCGGCCAGTTTGACTTTTCCGCAGGTTTGCTCGGAGGGTTTACAATCAAAGTCGCCGCATACAAGACGGGCCTGACTTTCCCGAAAGCTTTCTTCATGGGAATCTTGTGTAACTGGCTGGTCTGTATGGCCGTTTGGATGGCGAATGCAGCCAAGGATATCACCGGTAAACTCCTCGCTATCTTTTTCCCGATCTGGCTGTTTATTACTTCCGGTTTTGAACACTGTGTAGCCAATATGTATTACATTCCTGCCGGCATTCTCGCCAAAGCCAGCCCGACCTGGGTGGCCCAGGCTGCAACGCTCGGTGTAACACCTGAAAAACTTGCTCACCTTAACTGGGGAACGTTTGTTGTGAATAACCTTATTCCTGTTACGCTCGGAAATATTGTCGGCGGCAGCCTGTTTGTCGGGATTATTTACTGGATGAGTTTCATGTACAAAAAGAAACCTACTGCTGTTATGGATATAGACCATCTTGTCCAGAAAAAATTTGATAGTGCTTACGTAAAATCTAAATAAAGTTAAGCAAAGATGTCCATAATTAAAAAAAGGGGGAAAACCAATGGCTTTCAAAAGTGATATTGAAATTGCCCAGGAATCAACCATGCTGCCTGTATTAGATGTAGCAAAAGAACTCGGAATCCCCGAGGATTATCTGGAATCCTATGGCAAATACAAAGCCAAAGTCGACTACAACTTATTGAATCAAAAAGCGGACACACCGAATGGCAAACTGATTCTGGTTACTGCCATCAACCCGACTCCTGCCGGAGAAGGTAAAACTACGACATCCGTCGGTTTAGGAGATGCTCTCCATTATCTCGGCAAAAAAACTGTTATTGCACTACGCGAACCATCCTTAGGCCCTGTATTTGGTGTCAAAGGTGGCGCCGCTGGCGGCGGTTATGCTCAGGTCGTACCAATGGAAGATATCAACCTTCACTTCACAGGTGATTTTCATGCCATCGGTGCTGCTAACAACCTGATTGCAGCGATGCTCGACAACCATATCCAACAAGGCAACGCGCTGGATATCGATGTTCGCAGAATTACTTGGAAAAGATGCATGGACATGAATGACCGTCAGCTCCGCTCCATTGTCAACGGACTTGGTGGCAAAGCCAATGGTACTCCGAGAGAAGACGGCTTTGACATCACGGTTGCTTCTGAAATCATGGCGATCATGTGCCTGTCCAGCGATATTGACGACTTCAAAGCGAGAGTTGAGAGAATCATTGTCGCCTACAACAGAAGCGGTGAACCCGTAACTGCTGGTCAACTGAAATGTCAAGGTGCTGTCGGTGCCCTGATGAAAGATGCTTTAAAACCGAACCTTGTACAAACTCTTGAACATACACCAGCTTTCATCCACGGCGGACCGTTCGCGAACATTGCTCACGGCTGCAATAGTGTTATGGCGACCAAGATGGCTTTAAAACTTGGCGACTATGTTGTAACTGAAGCTGGATTCGGTGCTGACCTCGGCGCTGAGAAATTTATTGATATCAAATGTCGTTTAAGTGGCCTGCGTCCGGAAGCCGTTGTTATCGTTGCAACCGTTCGTGCGCTCAAATCCCATGGCGGCGTAGCTAAAGCTGATCTCAACAAAGAAAACCTGGAGGCCCTCAAAAAAGGCTTGCCGAACCTCTTAAAACACGTTGAAAACGTCACCGTCAACTTTGGTCTGCCTGCCGTTGTTGCGATCAATAAGTTCCCGACCGACAGCGAAGCTGAACTGGCAATGATTGAAGACGAGTGCAAGAAACTGGGCGTTAATGTAGCCCTTTCCGAAGTCTGGGAAAAAGGCGGCCCTGGTGGCGCGAAACTGGCTGAAGAAGTCCTTCGCATCATTGACAGCCCGAAAAACTTTAACTTTGCTTATGAGATCAACATGGGCCTCAAAGACAAGATTACCGCAATTGCCACCAAGATCTATGGTGCAGACGGTGTTGACTTCATTGGCAGCAGCTCCGCAGATATTGAGAACATCGAAAAAATCGGCTATCGTGATGTTCCGGTCTGTATGGCGAAGACCCAGTATTCCTTGTCTGATGACCAGAAGAAACTGGGACGTCCATCAGGCTTCAGAATCTCGATCCGTGGCGTGAAGATTTCTGCTGGTGCAGGCTTTGCCGTTGCACTTACCGGAGACATCATGACCATGCCCGGCCTGCCGAAAGTGCCGTCTGCTGAAAACATTGACGTAGACAGCACCGGTAAGATTTCCGGCTTATTCTAAGATAAAGTTTAATATTGTTTCCAATAAGAATGAGATGGCAGCTTCGTACTACCATCTCATTCTATAAATGCTCTTAATTAAGATAACATAACTATGGGATCGCTATATATTGGTTGCTCACGCAATAATTAGTAGCTAAAAATTTAGAAAAAAATCAAGAACAGGAGATGAATATTATGTTGAAAAAGAGCTGTATCGAATTTGTAGATGCTCTGTCTTCCAAAGAGCCGGTTCCTGGCGGCGGCGGTGCTTCTGCATATGTTGGCTCCATCGGCATGGCGCTGGGTGTCATGGTAGGAAGTTTAACTGTCGGCAAGAAGAAATATGCTGATGTTGAAGCCGATGTACTCGTTCTGATGGAAAAAGGCCAGAAGATCATTGAAAAACTGCAGGTTCTGGTCAAGGAAGATGCTGATGCTTTCTATCCGCTTTCCCAGGCTTACGGACTGCCCAAAAATACTGAAGAAGAAATCCGGACCAAAGAAGAAACCCTGCAGGCTGCTTTGGTTAAAGCAACACTTGTACCGCTCGATATTGTTAGATGCTGCGCTGACGGCATCAATCTTCAGGAAGAATTTGCTCAGAAAGGCACCCGTATTGCGATCAGCGACGTCGGTGTCGGCGTAACCTTCCTGAAAGCTGCGCTCGAAGGCGCCAAGCTGAATGTCTTAATCAACACCCAAATCATGAAAGATCAGGTTCTAAAACAGAAAATCGAGATCGAACTGAACGAACTTGTCACCACATATACCGCCAAAGCCGACCGCATCTTTGCGGATGTTCAGAATGCAATTACGGGAGGTAAATAAGCAGTATGACTCAGATTCTTAACGCTAAACCCGTTGTCCAGGCCATGAAAGAAAACCTCCAGCAGGAAGTTGCGGCTTTAAAAGCTGAAGGCATCAACCCGACCTTAGGTATCATTCGCGTCGGCAGCCGTCCGGACGACGTTTACTATGAAAACAGTATTATTAAAAACTGCGATAATCTTGGCATTGCAACCAAGACCTATTCTTTGGACTTAAATATCAGCATGGAAGAATTCACAAAAGTCATGACGGGGGTCAACAATGACAGTACCGTTCATGGCATCATGCTGTTCCGTCCACTACCGAAACAGCTGGACGAAGAAGTCATCAAGCACCTGATCTCGGCAGACAAAGACATTGACTGCATGAATCCGCTGAACCTGGCCAAGGTATTTGAAGGCGATATGAGCGGACTCCTGCCCTGCACGCCCGCAGCATGTATGGAAACCTTGAGCCATTACAGCTACAATCTTAGCGGCGCGAATGTAGTGGTTATGGGAAGAAGCCTAGTTGTAGGAAAACCACTGGCCATGATGCTCTTAAAAGAGAATGCGACCGTAACGATGTGCCATTCCAAGACCAAAGACATGGCCGGAATTGCGAAGAAAGCGGACATCATCATTGCTGCGATGGGCAGAGCCAAAATGATCGATGACAAATACGTATCCGAAAACACTGTCGTTATCGACGTTGGCATCAACGATGCCGGTGACGGCAAGATGTGCGGGGATGTCGATTATGATGCAGTCGTGGACAAAGTCAGTGCGATCACTCCTGTACCGGGCGGCGTAGGTTCGATTACCACCGCGATTTTGATGAAAAACTGTCTGCGGGCAGCCAGAAAAAAACACTGGTAAACCTTGTTGCCCCAGCAATTTAAATAGTCTATGAAAGATAGAATATGTAGGATACTTTTATTTTTTAAATCTTTTTAGAATATAGTATACTTTGTCGAAAAAGATATTGACCGTATGTAGAAACAATGTTAAACTCTAAGCGTATACCTGTATATACAAATTTCATAAAGGAGTGAATTTGATAAATGATTATTATTGGTGAAAAAATCAATGGTACAATCCCTATCGTGAAAAAAGCGATTGAAGAGAGAGATGCTAACTTTATCCGCCAGCGTGCGATTGACCAGACCAATGACGGCGCCCACTACCTAGATGTCAGTGCCAGCACATCACCTGATGTTGAAGTGGAAACACTGAAATGGTTAATGGATATTGTTCAGGATGCCGTTGACACTCCACTCTGTATTGACAGCCCGAATCCACGTGCAATTGAAGCCGTTTTTAAATATGCCAAGAGACCGGGACTTATCAATTCCGTTTCCATGGAAGGCGACAAATGCGATGTCATTTTCCCGTTGATTAAGGGAACGACTTGGGAAGTCATTGCGCTGACTTGCGACAATGACGGAATTCCCAAAGACATTGACACCAGAGTCAGAATTGCAAAGCAAATGGTCGAGGAAGCTGCTAAATATGATATTACTCCTGACAGGATGCATGTCGACCCATTGGTTATTGCTTTGTCTACTGATAACAATTCCATGTACTCCTTTAATGAAAGCATGACAAGAATCAAAGAAATGTACCCGACAATCAAAATCACTTCCGGTTTGAGCAACATCTCTTTCGGAATGCCTTTAAGAAAAGTTGTCAACCAGAACTTCCTTGCCCTGGCTACTTTCTTTGGTATGGATTCTGCGATTATGGATCCCTGCAGCAGAGATATGATTGCAACCCTGCTCGCAACTGAAGCATTAATGGGCAAAGACAAGAACTGCAGAAAGTTCAGCACCGCTTTCAGACAAGGCAAAATTGGTCCTGTGAAATAAAGAAGACAAAAGAAATAAAATACTGTGACCACCAGAAAGGCGTCCCCTTTCTGGTGGTCTGCAAAACCTTTCGAAACCAGGTGAAAAAATGATTAAAAGCATATTAGTTGACGCCCATGTTCATTTGGCTTTGGATGGAATAGATTTTCAAGAGGCACGTCTGCAGCACAAAAATAACCCCAATTCAATTATAATCACCAATGTTCTTAGAAAATATAAAAAGATGGGCATTTGTGCACTGCGCGACGGAGGAGACAACTTGAATGTATCTCTTCTAGCCAGAGAACTGGCCCTTGAAGAAGGAATGATTCTCCGGACCCCTGGTTTTGCGATCTACAAACAAGGATGCTACGGCAGTTTCTTAGGCAAGCCGGTTGCCGATATGGCTGATTTCAAAAATGTTTTTAAAAAGCTGCTTGCGTCAAATCCTGATCATCTTAAGATACTACTTACCGGACTTGTAGATTTTAATCAATTCGGGAAAGTTGACGGCTCACATTTCAGTTATGATGAAATGTACTACATGATACAGACGGCAAAGGATCAAGACCTTCCCGTAATGGTCCACACTAATTCGGCAGAAGCAGTTGGTATCGCTGTGAAAGCCGGTGCAAATACAATTGAGCATGGTTATTTTCTGACAGAAAATGAATTGCAGCTGATGCTGGAACACGATACTATCTGGATTCCTACGTTAGCACCTTTGGGAAACCTGATTGTTTCAAAAGACAGCCGCTTTACAGACCAATTGCCGAATATTGCCCGGATCTATGATGCGCAGAAAGCTCAGGTCAAAAAAGCCTTTGAATTAGGCATAAAAATCGCCGTTGGCAGCGATGCGGGGTCATACGGGGTATCCCACGGAAAAGGTTTCTATGATGAAGTTGGTCACATGGTTATGACAGGAATAAGCAAACGCGCCATTTTGGAGCTGGCCACTGCAAACGGAATCGGCGCTTTAAATCTCAATAATAAAGAATTAGATTATATTTTCCAAGCAAAAAAATCGGTTGAGTTGAGGAATTATGATGAAGACAGTAGTGATTTGCTGTAAAATGTTGAAAAACGAGCTTTCTGCCATCATCGGAAAACTGGCATACACTATCCTGTCGTCTGGATCTCCTCAGAATATCATATAACATCCCGAGACCATAACCCTACGTGCTAAGTTACTAAGTGAGATCGATAAGTGATATCTTGTGAAAAAATTCTTTAGGTGCAATCATTCTTGTATATACAAAAATATACAGGCCTATACAGATACCTTTTTTAATTTTTATCTATATACAAGTATATATAAATTATGCTGTTAAGAATTGAATAATTGCTATTCAGCCCCCCGTTTCGTTCATTAACAACGGATCAATATATTCCCGAAAAATTTCGTACTATAATAATCTTAAATTACAATGTCTTTTTTAACTTTTTACTGCCAGAGATAAAGCTCTGATCCTTATATTTTTAAAAAAGTTTGTGAATTTACTCATAAATGACCCGATTTTGAGTTAAAACCTCAGTACACGACACTTTTTACTTTAAGTATTAGCCATCTGTAGCAGCTAAACAATTTAAAGACAACGTATGGTTATTGAAGGAGGAAACGCAATGGACGAAAAATTACTGGACGAAACAACACTGTCAGTAGATTTAGCTACTCAAGAACTTTACGTCAAGGCCCGAAATGACGGTTCTGAAACACTCTGGGACAGAAAAGCCGCTCTCAAAAACCAATGTGGTTTTGGTGAGCAAGGTGTATGCTGCCGGATTTGTGCCATGGGTCCTTGCCGCGTCAGCCCGATTCCAGGAAAAGGCGTTCAAAAAGGTATTTGCGGCGCCACTGCGGATGTTATTGCTTCCAGGCATTATGCCCGAATGGTAGCAGGCGGTTCATCTGCACACTCCGATCACGGCAGACATATTGCCCATGTACTTCATATGGCAAGTCCGGACGGAGATTATCAAATCCGTGACGAGAAAAAACTGCTGAATGTTGCAGCCAGATGGGGTGTGGCTACAGAAGGCAAAGATATCTACCAGGTTGCCCATGAAGTTGCTGAAGCAGCTCTGAATGATTTTGGCAAGCCTTTTGGTTCAATGGTTATTCCACCAAGTATTACTAAACAAAGATTAAAAGTCTGGGAAGATAATGATATCCTCCCAGATGCTATTGACAAAGAAGTTGTATCGATTATGCATGCTACACATATGGGCTGTACCGCTGATGCTGAAAGCATGATCAATCTTTCTATGCGGACATCTTTGACCGACGGTTGGGGCGGTTCCTATATCGGTACTGAATTCAGCGATATTATCTTTGGAACCCCGATGCCGAGAGAAATCGAAGCCAACATGGGTGTTATTGAGAAAAACATGGTGAACATTGTCTTGCATGGTCATGAACCCAGTTTATCGGAAATGATCGTTGTTGCCGCTGATGACCCTGAGCTGAAGGCTCTGGCCAAGAGTGTCGGCGCAGAGGGAATCAACCTGGTCGGCATTTGCTGCACCGGCAATGAAGTCGCGATGCGTCACGGCATTAAAATTGCCGGGAATTTCAATCAGCAGGAGCTCGCGATTGTTACCGGTGCCGTTGAAGCCATGATTGTGGACGTTCAATGTATCTTCCCTGCCCTGGCCAACCTGGCTCAATGTTACCATACCAAATTTATCACAACCTCAAGACTTGCAAGAATTAAAGACGCCGTTCATATCGAATTTGATGAGAACAACGCCTATGAATGCGCAAAGAGAATAATTCGGAAAGCAGTAGAGAACTATACAAACAGAAAGCACGAAAAGGTTTCCATCCCAACACATAAATCAACCGGCACGATCGGTTACAGCAACCAGGCTATTATTGGCCAGTTGGACCGCGTTGTCAATTCTTATACGCATAAGCCAGGCACGTTTGAACCGTTGGCACAATGCTTAGTTTCTGGTGTATTAAGAGGTGCAGCCGGTGTCGTCGGCTGCAACAACCCGAAGGTGAAAGGTGACCATAGCCATATCGAAATCATTAAAAAGATGCTTGCCAATGACGTCATTGTTGTTGTTACCGGCTGTGCGGCTCAGGCTGCTGCCAAAGCTGGCCTCTTAAGCAAAGATGCCGTCAAGTATTGCGGAGTAGGATTACAAAAAGTATGCGAACTGGCCGATATCCCGCCTGTTCTGCATATGGGCTCCTGTGTTGACAACAGCCGTATTCTTGAACTGGTTGGTGAAGTAGCCAAGATTCTGGGACTCGATATGAGTGAACTGCCGGTTGTCGGCGCAGCTCCGGAATGGATGTCCGAAAAAGCTGTCGCAATCGGTACCTATGTAGTAAGCTCTGGAATTGATACCTTCCTAGGCGTTGTTCCTCCAGTAACTGGAAGCCCGGAAGTTACAGATATCCTGACCAACAAACTGGAAGACTGGGTAGGCGCAAAATTCTACTTTGAAACAGATCCGGCTGTAGCCGCAGAAAAAATGCTGGCCAGAATTGAAGAAAAGAGAGCCAAAGTCGAAGCCCTTAACGTTCAGAGAATGAATGTTACCGGCTATGATGACTTAGCTCCTGCCGGCTTTTAAAAAACGCAGCCATGGTCGTTTTTTGCCAGAAGAATTTTTTCAGGCAACAGATAACAAAAGATAAATGATGCGTCGGGGTGATTTAAATGAAGATAGCAGTTACAGGTAAAGGTGGCGTCGGAAAAACAACTTTTGCAGCAATTCTAAGCAGGCTGTATGCAGCGGAAGGCTACCGGGTCCTGGCAGTTGATGCCGATCCTGATGCCAATCTGGCTTTGGCCCTTGGCTTTCCTGACGAGATTATTTCCAAGATCGTACCGATCGCCGAGATGAAAGAACTGATTGCAGAAAGAACAAGTACCCCGACCGATTCCTTTAGTAAAATGTTCAAATTAAATCCTCAGGTAGATGATATCCCGGACAAATACTGTACCTGCTGCAACGGTGTAAATCTGTTAACGATGGGTACCGTGGAAAGCGGCGGCAGCGGCTGCGTTTGCCCGGAACATGTCCTGCTGAAAAGACTTACTTCTCATTTGGTCCTGCAAAACAAAGATGTTGTCGTTATGGATATGGAAGCCGGAATTGAGCATCTCGGTAGAGGAACAGCCCAGGGTGTAAATGCCTTTATTGTGGTTGTCGAACCAGGAGCCAGAAGCCTCCAGACGTACCATAAGATCAAGAAGCTGGCTTCCGATATCGGCATACCGAAGATTTATGCCGTGGGCAACAAGATCAAAAACGATGCGGACAAAGCGTATGTCCTTGAAAATATTGATCCTGAAGCCTGTCTTGGCTTTATCTCCTACAACGTAGCTGTCGTCAATTCTGATCGGGCAGACCAGTCTCCTTTCACGGACAATAAGATTGTTGAAGAAGTTAAAGCAATTACGATTAAGCTCAATGCTTTGATATAGAAAAGAGGCAATTTAGATGGGAAGAACAATTGCGGTAGCCGGTAAAGGCGGAACCGGAAAAACAACCATTACAGGCCTTCTGATCGATTACCTTGTCAAAAATAAGCAAGGACCTGTACTTGCCGTCGATGCTGATGCCAATGCCAATTTGAATGAAGTGCTGGGAGAAACAATCGAAGTTACGCTTGGAGAAATCAGAGAAGAAGTAAACTTAAGAGAGACCATGCGTGATGGCTTCCCCGGAGGAATGACCAAGGCCCAGTACCTTCAGTACCAACTGAATACCGGGATCACCGAAGGAGATGGTTATGACCTTCTCGTCATGGGAAGATCCGAAGGCAAAGGCTGCTACTGTTTTGTTAACGGGATTTTGCGGGAACAGCTTGACAAAGTCTCTGATAAATACAACTATGTCGTGATCGATAATGAAGCCGGCATGGAGCACTTAAGTCGGGGAACGGCAAGAAACATTGATATTCTGATCCTCGTTAGCGACTGCTCGCGCCGCGGCATTCAGGCCGTTGGCCGAATCAACAAGTTGGTTAAAGAATTAGGTCTGAAAGTAGCTCAACAATATTTGATTGTCAATAAAGCCCCAGATGAACAATTAAGCGAGGGGATTACTGAAGAAATATCTTTGCAGGGGTTGGAACTGCTGGGGATCATTGCCCTGGATCCATTGATATATGCGTATGATTCTCAGGGAAAAGCCTTGGTTAATTTGCCTGATGACAGTTTATCAAAACGGGCAATTAAAGATATCTGCCAAATAATTGGTTTATAAGAAGAAGGAGGAGATTCTAGTGGCTTTTAAAACCTCAGTCCAAAAGTATAGTGGAAGCATTTACAACTTGGAATTAGGGACAGGGGAAAACACCTTAGCTCTCGGTGGACAGAATGTGTTTCCGTTTTACAGTTTTGACGGTGACACCGGCAGCGGCGTAAAGATTGGTTTGGAAATACTCGATATTTACCCAGAAAATTGGGCAGATGGTCTTAAGTCCATCTATGGTTCAGCTGCAGAAAATACTGTGGAATGGGCCAAATATACTGAAGAAAAGTTTGCACCTGATTTCATTTGCTTACGGTTTGAAGGCGCAGATCCGAATGGCCTAAATAAATCCGTTGAAGAATGTGCCACTCTGGCTAAGAAAGTTGCCAATGCTGTTAAACTGCCTCTTGTTATTGCCGGGACACAAAATTATGAGAAAGACCTTAAATTATTTGAGAAAGTAGCCGAAGAGCTGGAAGGTAAAAATATCCTTCTGTTATCCGCTGTTGAAGATAACTATAAGACTGTTGCCGCAGCCGGCGTAACAGCTTATAAACATAAAGTAGCGGCTGAGTCCTCGGTTGACATCAACCTGGCTAAGCAATTAAATATTTTAATCAACCAACTGGAAGTCAAAAACGAAAATATCATAATGAATGTTGGGACCGCACCTGTCGGTTACGGTTTTGAGTATGTCGCTTCGACCATTGACAGAATCAGACTGGCCGCTTTGGGTCAAAATGATAAAACCTTACAGATGCCGATTATTACACCCGTTTCTTTTGATACTTGGAACGTTAAAGAGTCTGCCTCTACAGAGGAAGATTCTCCGGAATGGGGCTGCCAGGAAGAGCGTGGAATTGCTATGGAGGTTTCTACAGCCGCCAGTGTTATTGCCGTCGGCTCCGATGCTGTTGTTCTACGTCATCCGCGTTCAGCAGAGACAATCCGTGCTTTCATGGATAACCTGAAATAATTAATATTTAAGAATTTTGATACTACTTTTGATTCAAGGAGGAAAATGAAAATGGCAATGTCCGGATTGGATATCTATAAACTGACTCCCAAAACCAACTGTAAAGAATGTGGCTTTCCTACCTGTATGGCTTTTGCGATGAAGGTAGCAGCTGGCGGTGTAGAAATAAGCAAGTGCTCGCACATGAGTGATGATGCGATGGCAAAGCTCTCTGAGTCCACTGCTCCCCTGATGAAGGTCGTGACTTTCGGCAAAGGAGAAACCGAATGTAAACTTGGCGGTGAAATTGTTCTTTTCCGTCACGAGAAAACCTTTGTCAACCGCAACAGATTTGCTGTACTGCTTTCCGATGCGATGTCCCAGGAACAAATTGATGCGAAGATCGCCAATATGAAAAACGTCGACTATGTCCGGATCGGCGAAGAAATGAGAGTTGAAATTGCTGCCCTACAGTATGTTGGCAACAAAGACGCTTATCTCTCTTTAGTCAACAAAGTTAAAGCTTCCGGTTTAAAAGTAGCCTACATGCTGGTATGCCCCGATATTTCCGTGCTGAAAGAAGCTTTGGAACTGGTCAAAGATGAACTCCCGATCGTATTCGGCGCTGACAGCAACAACTATCAGGAAATGGTTGCTTTGGTCAAGGATCTCAAACTCCCTCTCGGCTTAAAAGCACCCTCACTTGCTGAATTGTATGATCTGGTCGAAAATGTCCAGAAACTTGATTACAAAGAATTACTGCTGGATATCGGCAGCGCTTCCGCACGTGAAGCTTTTACCAACGCTGTACAGATCCGCAGAACAGCTCTAAAAGAGCAAGACAGAACCTTTGGTTATCCTTCCGTAGTCTTTGTCAACGAGCTGGCCAAAGGTGACAAATTTATGGAAGTTGCTCTGGCCTCCCTGTTTACCATGAAATATGGTTCCCTTATTGTTATGGACGATATGGATTACGCCCGCGCTCTCCCGCTCTTTGGTTTAAGACAGAATATCTATACTGACCCGCAGAAACCGATGAGAGTTGAACCGGAATTCTATCCAATCAATAACCCTGGCGACAACTCACCTGTTTTGATTACAGTTGACTTTGCTCTGACTTACTTCGTTGTTTCCGGTGAAGTGGAGAGATCCAAAGTACCGGCCTGGCTGGGAATCCCTGATGCCGGCGGTTATTCCGTCCTTACAGCATGGGCCGCAGGCAAATTCAGCGGTTCGGTCATTGCTAAATTCATTAAAGAATCCGGCATTGAAAGTAAAACAAAATGCAGAAAGCTTATTATTCCTGGAAAAGTTGCCGTTCTGAAAGGTGACATCCAGGACAGCCTCCCTGACTGGGAAGTTATCATTGGTCCTGATGAAGCCATGCATCTTCCTAAATTTTTAAGAACGATGGAAGGCATTAACTGAACTGAAAAAGACACGAATTGACCTAAAGTATTAATTTATTAATCTAAAGTGTTCCGTTCTCAATAAAAAATTGGAGGTGCTCCTAACATGGATAGATTTTTAGTCATTGGTGAAAGAATCCACTGTATTTCTCCGGTCATTCGGCAGGCCATCGCTGACCGTAATCCTGCCCCGATTCTCCAGAGAGCTAAAGAACAGCTTGATGCCGGCGCTGTTTACCTCGACCTGAATATTGGACCTGCTGAAAGAGACGGCGAAGAAGTCATGGCCTGGGCCGTTCAGCTTCTGCAGAATGAATTTGATAATGTTCCGATTTGTTTGGATACAGCCAATAAAAAAGCAATTGAAGCCGGTATCAGAGTCTACAACCGTTCCAAAGGCAAACCGATTATCAATTCTGCCGATGCCGGTCCGAGACTGGGGCTCTTAGAAGTCGCCGCCGCCAACGATGCCATGGCTATTGCCCTGTGTGCTAAAGACGGCATTCCTTCTGACGTTGAAGAGCGCATCACCTACTGCACCGAAATGCTGGAAAAAGCAATGATACTCGGTATCGACCCAATGGATCTCTTATTTGACCCGCTGTTTCTGGTCATCAAGGGCATGCAGGAAAAAGCACCGGAAGTCCTTGAGACCATTCGCCAGATCACGGAAATGGGCCTCAGAACCAATGCTGGATTAAGCAATGTCTCCAATGGCGCTCCAAAACATGTCCGTCCGATCATTGACGCCACCTATTGTGCAATGGCCATGCAATGCGGTCTGACTGCAGCCATTGTAAACCCTTGCGACCACAGGCTTATGGAGACAATCAAAACCTGTGACATGATTAAAGGCAATATGTTATATGCCGATTCCTATCTGGAGCTATAATTGATAGCCTCGTCTTGCAACAGCCCGGGGGAATTCTACGGAAAGGGGAATATACATGAATTTATATAGCACCATATTTGCAGGCGCCAAGCAAGCTCTCGATACTGCTGCCGAATATGTTGAAAAAGCAATCTCCTTAAAAGGAAGAGAGCATAAAGTTGCTTTTCCGGATACCGCTTACTCCCTGTCCCTTATTTATGCCATTACCGGCAAAAAAATAGGCACCCTGGGGGAACTTGAAGGTGCTTTAGACCTTGTCAAAAGCCTTATTGTGGAAAAAGAACAGCTTCGGGAGGCAGAGAATGCCGGTATGGCAGCTGCTGTCTCTTCCGAAATTATCGAAGCTTTAAAGTATGTCATGGACGAAAAGCCCTATGAAGCTCCGTGCATGGGTTTTCTGACGGATGCGATTATCCGTGGCTGGGGTGTTGGTCTCGTAATGGACGATATCCCGGGGCAGGCGGTTATCATTGGTGAGTTTCCGGACTCCGAATCAGCCGCCAAAGTCATCAAAGAATACCAAGCTAAAGGGCTTTTAACCTTCCTTGTCGGCAAAGTCATCGATCAGGCCATTGAAGGCGGGGTCAAAGTAGGACTTGAGTTCAGGGTCATGCCTTTAGGTTATAACATGACCTCTGTAATCCACGTCGTTACGGTAACCATCCGTGCTGCTTTAATCTTTGGAGCCTTGACCCCCGGCGACTGGGAAGAATTCAAGCGTTATACCTATAAAAGATTGAAAGCTTTTGTCAATGCAGTAGGACCTTTAAGCAATTACAAAGTTGCTGCAGGCGCAGCTGCGATTAACCTCGGCTTCCCGGTTGTAACCGACCAGGATGTTGCCGAAGTCCCGATGAAGCTTATCACCCAAAAAGATTACGATAAAATGGCTGCAACTTCCCTTGAGATCAGAGGCATTAAGATAAAGATCACAGAAATTCCAATTCCGGTTGCTTTTGCTGCTGCTTTTGAAGGAGAGAGAATCAGAAAAGATGCTATGTTTGTTGAATTCGGCGGCAGCAAAACAGAGTCCTGGGAGCTTGTTACGCAAAGAGAAGCCAGTGAGATTGAGGATCATAAGATTGTGCTCATTGGTGACGATATTGACACCGTACAGCAGGTACCCGGAAGAATGCCTCTGGCAGTACTCGTCGAAGTAGCCGGCAAGAGCATGCATTCAGATTTTGAGCCGGTTCTGGAAAGAAGAATCCACTATTTTATGAATTATATTGAAGGCATCATGCACGTCGGCCAGAGAGACACCACCTGGATCCGTATCAGCAAGGATGCTTACGAAAAAGGCTTCAGACTACGCCATTTTGGTGAAGTGCTGTATGCCAAGATGCTGGACGAGTTTGGCGCAGTCGTCGACAAATGCCAGGTCACGATCATTACTGATCCTGACAAAGTCAAAGAAGTGAAAACCCAGCAGGTTGTTCCCAAATATGCAGCAAGAGACGAACGTATTGCCAGTCTGACTGATGAAAGTGTCGACACTTTTTATACCTGTATTCTCTGCCAGTCCTTTGCCCCTTCCCATGTGTGCATTGTTACACCGGAAAGACTAGGATTATGCGGCGCCGTAAGCTGGCTTGATTCCAAAGCTACTTTTGAGCTCGATCCAACCGGTCCTTGTCAGCCAATTAACAAAGGTCCTGTTGATGATTCCGTTAAAGGTATCTGGCAAGAAGTCAACAAAACCGTGGAACGGCACTCTCAAGGCGCTTTGAGTCAGATCACGCTGTACAGTTTACTGGAAGATCCAATGACCTCCTGCGGTTGCTTCGAATGTATCGCCGGCATAATGCCGGAAGCCAATGGCATTGTCATTGTGAACAGAGAGTTCTCCGGCGTATCTCCGGTAGGCATGACATTCGGCGAACTGGCTTCCATGACAGGCGGCGGCGTTCAGACTCCCGGATTTATGGGACATGGCCGACAGTTTATTTCCTCTAAGAAGTTCATCTCAGCTGAAGGCGGTCCCGGACGTATTGTCTGGATGCCGAAAGAACTCAAGGAATTTGTTGCTGACAAACTGAATGCAACTGCGAAAGAAATGTATGGAATTGATAACTTTGTCGATATGATTTGCGATGAAACCATCGCTTCAGAGTCCGAAGCAGTCTTAGAGTATCTAAGTGAAAAAGGCCATCCTGCACTAACAATGGATCCGCTGATGTAGTTTAAGCAGTACTGTTATAGGCCTGTCCTATCAGAAGGGGTGTGGTGCAACATGTTTAAAGTAAAATTTATCCCTGAAAACACCGTTGTGATTGCCAAATTAGGTGAGACGCTGTTCGATGTGGCCCGCAAAGCTGGTATCTTCCTTGATGCGCCTTGTAATGGACTCGGATCATGCGGCAAATGCAAGCTAAAGGTTCTTAAAGGCAGTGTAAATTTTCGTAAAAGCCATCACATTACTGAATCTGAACTAGAACAGGGTTTTGTTTTAGCATGTAATTCCAAAATTAACGGTGATATCACTGTTGAGGTACCGGCTATCCAGACATCCGCACTAAGCGGAATGAAAGTTGAGGACTTGGCTGGAACGAAAGATCAACAGATTATCGATACGGTCATTAACCTGGCTGCCGAGAATCATATTCTATTTAACTCCCCGGTGCAAAAGGCCTATATGGAGTTAGACCTACCAAGCCTTGATGACTGCATCTCTGACTGGGACAGAATTAAAAGACATCTGCTTAAAAATATTTCTTACAGTGAAGTCCTTTGTCGACTACCAATCCTAAAAAAGATCCCTCATGTTCTAAGAGAAAATGATTTTCACGCGACTGTTACGTATTTTGCAGAAAACAGCGAAAGAGTCAGAGTTATCAATATTGAACCTGGTGATACTTCCAACAGGCTATACGGAGCAGCTATAGATGTAGGAACTACATCTGTAGCTGCCTTCCTGGTCGATCTTTATAACGGAAAGATTATAGCCAAAGCCTCTGCCGGAAACGCTCAGATTAAATATGGTGCTGATGTAATCAATCGAATTATTCACGCAACCAAGAAAAATGGCTTGCAGGAATTAACTCATGCCATTATCAAAGAAACGATTAATCCCTTGCTTAAGAAAATGAGACAGGAAATTGGTATTTCCAAAGACGCGATCAGCGTGATCGTCGCCTCAGGAAATACAACCATGATGCACCTCATGCTCGGGGTTTATCCGGACTATTTGCGGAAGGATCCCTATATTCCCGCTTTCCTTAGTTCTGAACACCTTAAAGCTGGCGACCTCGGATTAGAGGCTTACGCTGAAAGCATTATCTATATATTGCCTTCAGTATCAAGCTATGTTGGCGGAGACATTACTGCCGGCGTGCTCGCTTCTGGCCTGTGGTCGGAAGATCAAAATATCCTTTTTATGGACTTGGGTACCAATGGTGAAATTGTTTTTGGCAATAAAGACTTCCTGCTCACTTGTGCCTGTTCAGCCGGACCTGCATTTGAAGGCGGAGAAATAAGTTCCGGGATGCGTGCGGCACCAGGCGCGATTGAAAATGTCAGGATTGACAGAAAAACTTTTGAGCCTACCATAGATACAATTGATAATCAACTGCCGCTCGGCTTATGCGGCTCAGGGATCATCGACGCCATAGCCGAAATGTTCAAGGCAGGGATCATTGACAGCCGGGGACGTCTGAACCGAAATCTAAAAACTCGCCGTATCCGTTTTGACGAATATGGAATCGGTGAATACGTGTTGGCTTTCAGAGGAGAATATTATATTCCCAAAGATATTACGATTACAGAAATTGATCTGGAGAATTTCATCCGGGCCAAAGGCGCTGTCTACGCTGCTGTAGCAGTATTATTAAACAGCATGGGTATGGATTATTCCGGAATAGACAAAATATATATTGCTGGCGGAATCGGCACAAATATTAGTATGAACAACTCGATAACAATTGGGCTTTTCCCGGACCTTCCGGTCGAAAAGTTTGAATATCTCGGCAACAGTTCCTTAATGGGCAGTTATCTGACCCTGCGAAGCACTGACGCCAGAAAAAAAGCCGAGGATATTGCCTCCCATATGACTTACCTTGAACTCAGTGCCGACAGCTCCTACATGGGAGAATTCATATCTGCCTGTTTCCTTCCCCACACCGAAATTGAAAGATTCCCAACCGTTAAGAACCAGCAAAAAATCGTCTAAATTAATGCGTAAGCAGCTGGATTGAAGCCCCGTCTGACAGGCATAAAAATAACTTTAAGAAAGGTGATATAGTATGTGTGAATCGAATGCTTATGTTCTGACTCCTGACGGAGAAAAAATGGTTATGGAAAATGTTGCGAACATGAAGGTTGACTGTGGTAAAATCTTTTTAACAGGTTTATTGGGAGACGAAAAAACGATTAACGGTATAATTCAGGAAATTAAACTTTTGGAACATAAAATCCTGATTACCGAAAAAGCGTAAAGGAATAAAACCGTGTCCGATACACCGATGCATTATGAATTTATCCGCACGAAGCTCATAGACTGTGACCCTGTGGAAATATCCCGGAAATCCGGAACAGCGTATGACAGCCAAAAGCAAGAGTTTCGTGTTTTTCTAATGGGCAGAACTTATTTTGTCTCCTACCCCTCAGGGAAAATCTGCGATTCAAACCGCTCCGAAATTACAAACTTTCCGGTTATGACGTTAATCCTGCGTTACCTGATCCACGCCAAGAGTACACCTCCTACACAAAGGAACATCACCTATCAGGAAGTCTCCGGCGGACAGGTGTACTACCGGAATTTTTACGGCCGTTGTATCATGCGGCTGGCCAGAATGTTTGGTAAGGATTTTTCTGCGCTCGAACGCGCGATGCAAAAGCTGAATGCAGTGAAAACAACGCACGGAGACCTCAGCTACCGTTTTCAGTTTATAAACAACATTTATGTCACCTTTATTCTCTGGAACGGCGACGAGGAATTTGACATGGGAGCCAATATTCTTTTTGATGCCAATACACTGGATTACTTCAACGCTGAAGATCATGCTGTTGTCTGCGATATTGCGCTAAGCTTTTTGAAGGAGCTCGCGAAGTAAATAGATTATTATAACATGAATCCAAGCAAGCTTAACAAGGACGCTTCATTATATTGAGGCGTTTTTGCAGCTCCAAACAGCAATAAGGGAAACAGTCCCAGTGGACTATTTCCCTTATCTCCTCGCTAACATCCAAAATGCCTTAGTTTTGCTGAACATGGTCGCTTCGGCTTTTACATCAGATATTTACTTTACCCAGCTCTGGCAAATCTTAACGCCTTCGGCTGCATTCGTGGTAAATGCATCTGCACCGATCTGACTGCAGGCTTCTTCTGTTACAGGGTTTCCGCCAATAATGATTTTGAGGCTGTCACGCACGCCAGCAACTTTCAATTCATCTACCGTCTTTTTCATCGCTTCCAGGGCCAGCGTCAGTACACCGCTCATCCCTACGATATCCGGCTGTACTTCTTTGACTTTTTCAATGAATGCGCTCGGGCCTTGGTCGATCCCCAAATCAAAGACTTCAAATCCGGCTGCTTCAGACATGCTTCTGAAAATGTTCTTGCCAATATCGTGCAAATCACCTTCGACAGTGGCCAGTACGATCTTGCCTACTTTGGCGGATTTGTCACTGCCAATTACCGGTTTCAAGATATCGATGGACTGGGTTAAGAGCTCACCGGCAAAGATCAAATCGCCTACAAAGTACTCGCCGCTTTCAAACAGTTCGCCTACTTTTGCCATTCCCTGCTGGCAGGCACCAACGACGGACTGAGCCTCTTCTTCGGTAGGCTTCGATGCAACAAAGTCATTCAGCATCCCCATCAGTTTATCTTCGTCCAGGTCACCTACGGCATCTGTTAACACTTTCAGATCAATCATTTTTATTTCCTCCTTAAAATTAATAACGCAAAGCAATTGTTAAAAATTCGCATCTGCTTAATGCTAATATCTTGTTTCTACAACTGAAATAATATCCTCAGGCAACTGAGAAATATTGCACTCCTCCTGTCTGGTATGTGTTTTCCTTAATCGAAGGCTCCAGCTTCAAAACACATTTCGCCGCTAGAAGTGTATAACTGTATCTACAAGATAGTGAAAAAAATTATTAGCCCTTTCGAAACTTGAACGAGTCTAATCTGATTTGGCATTTGCATTTTTCCTATATACTGTATATTTTACCATTAGACCGGGAGTATTCACAATAGAAAAAATGACCATTTTGACAAGAAACCGCCAAAATTTTCAGAATAATAATGCGTCTCTCCGTTCGGTTTGCAGCAGATCACTGAAGATTACTTCCTATCTCACACTGAAACTGATCAATTCTGAACAATCTGCGGGCATTTTCACTGCTCAGACGGGCTGCTTCCCTGACCTCCATTCCCCTGATTGCCGCAATTTTCGCCAATACTTCACATATATAAGCAGGCTCATTTCGTTTACCGCGGTAGGGCTCCGGGGTAAGATACGGACAGTCCGTCTCAATTAAGAACCTGTCTTCCGGTACTTTCTCCGCAACTTCAGGGGCATGGCGGGCATTTTTGAAAGTAAGCGGCCCCGAAAAAGACAAATAAAAACCCATGGCCAAAAGTTCTTTTGCCATTTCCCAGGAGCCCGAATAAGAATGAAAAACGCCACCTGCCTCAGGAAGATAATTTTTTATAATTTGGAGAATATCCCCATGTGCATCCCGGTTATGGATGATCACCGGCAAACCGACTTCATTGGCCAGTTTTAATTGATGAATAAACCACTTGCGCTGGTCATCCCGGGGAGAAATGTCCCTGAAATAATCCAGGCCAATTTCTCCCCAGGCAATAACTTTCGGGTTCTGCGCCAATCTGAGCAGCGTCTCCCAGGTTTTATCCGTACAAGCTTCAACATCGTGCGGATGAATGCCTACTGCTGCATAAATAAACGGGTATTCTTCAGCCAGCCTCACCGAATTCTGACTTGTCGCTTCGGTAGATCCGACGTTTACAATCGTCGTTACACCAGCTGCGGTAGCTCGGGCAATGGTCTCACCCCTGTCCGGGCTAAACTGGCTGTCTTCCAGATGCGCATGCGTATCCCAAATCATTTGACCTGAGCCCCTGTCGGAAGATCTTTCTGAACTGTAAGTACTTCCAGCTCTCCGTCCTGCGAAGCTGCCAGAATCATCCCCTGGGACATGATTCCGCGGAGCTTGGCAGGCTTAAGATTCGCAACCAGAATGACCTTTTTGCCGACAAGCGCTTCTGGGCTGTAATGCTGGGCAATACCGGATACAATTGTTCTACGCTCCCCACCCATTTCAACTTCCAGTTTTAACAGTTTGTCAGCTTTTTCTACTTTTTCTGCCTGCAGCACTTTAACAACCCTAAAATCCATTTTGGCAAACTCTTCAATGCTGATTTCTTCCTTGAGCGGAACCATCTCCGCCATTTGCTGCAAATTTCCCAGCTGCGAAGGACTGACTTCTAGATTTACTTCTTGTTGATGGTCTGTATTCCCCTGCACCTGTGTGACACACCTTTCTATTTCAGAATTGACCTGCTCAAGATATGCGGAGACATCGATTCTCGGGAAAATGGCTTCTCCCTTTCGGATGGCTGTGCCCGGCTGAATAACATTCCAGCTGTCTGCCTGTTCCCAGTCCTTGAAGAAATCTGTATCTCCCAGGAGGGGTTTGATTTTTCTCGGTACTCCCGGCATAAAGGGGGCGCATAAAATACCTAGGATCCTAATGCACTCCATAAATGTATAAAGCACCGTATCCAGCCTGTCCTGATTATCCTCACTTTTTGCCAGATTCCAGGGAGCTGTCTCATCGACATATTTATTGCACCTGCTGACAAACTGCCAGATGACCTCAAGCGCAGCCGCCGTATCACAGGCCAGCATTTTCTCTTCTGTCCCTTGTTTTACCCTGCTACTTAAATCTCTGATCTCCCTCTCCAGATCGGTATCTTCTCCGGGTTCTGGGACAATTCCATTCCGGTATTTTACGACCATGGCCAAGGCGCGAGACACAAAATTTCCGAGATCATTCGCCAGATCACTGTTTAATTTTTCGACCAGATCGTCCTCGGAGAAAGTACCGTCCAACCCATACTGTAGTTCTCTTAACAGGAAATACCGAATGGGATCAGCACCATATCTCTGAATCAACTGAAACGAATCCTGAACGTTTCCTCTTGACTTGGATATTTTTCCACCTTCTTTACTTAAGAACCATCCGTGGCCAAAAACCTTCTCGGGCAAAGGAAGATCAAGCGCCATCAAAATAATTGGCCAGATAATGGTATGGAAACGGACAATATCTTTGCCAACAAGATGAACATTGGCCGGCCAGTAAGTTTTGTATTTTTCGCCGTCAGGATAGCCCAGCGCAGAGATATAGTTGATCAGGGCATCAAGCCAGACATAGACCACATGTTTCGGATCAAAAGGGACCTTGATGCCCCACTGGAAGGTCGTACGCGATACACAGAGATCTTCAAGCCCGCCTTCAATAAACCGGATCATTTCATTTCTTCTCGAAGCAGGCTGAATAAAATCGGGATGGTCCTGAATATATTGCAGCAGTCTGCCACTGTATTTGGACATCCTGAAAAAGTAACTTTCTTCTTTCAGAAGTTCCACATTTCTTCCACAATCCGGATTCGGACATTTTCCGTCAACAAGTTTGTTCTCTGTCCAGAAAGTTTCACAAGGTGTACAGTACCAACCTTCGTATTCGGATTTGTAAATATCGCCCTTTTCATAAAGCCTTGTAAATATTTGCTGTACGACTTTGGCATGCCGTTCTTCTGTTGTTCGGATAAAATCATCATTGGAAATGTCAAGCAGTCTCCAGAATTCCTTAAATTTATCGACGATTCCGTCAACATATGTAAGCGGATCCATCCCGGCATTTTCAGCAGTCCGTACAATTTTTTGCGCATTCTCATCCGTCCCGGTCAAAAAATAGACATCATCGCCCTTCATTCTTCGCAGACGGGCCATCGCATCCGCAGCAATAGTCGTGTACGCAGTCCCGATATGAGGACTGGAATTGGGATAATAAATAGGTGTGGTAATATAATATTTCACAGGAATAGACCTCCTTTTATTTTCGGTAGACAATTCGTTATCATCAGCAGTTTCAAGGTTTGCTTTGTTTGCATTTTCTTAATAAATATAAGAAACTTCAGCAAATACTGTCAAGGCCAATGAGATTATTTCGACAAACTAAATATTATAATTTTGGATATCATGAATATACTATATATTTTTTGTGATAAAAAAGCGTTTTTAAAACTTTTCGCCTATTGACTTTTTCAGGCATGATTGGTAACATTAGGATGATATATGTCGAAACTTGTTGAGAAAGGGGATGAAAATTATGAAATCCACAGGAATTGTGAGAAAAGTTGATGAATTGGGTCGGGTCGTATTACCAATCGAACTTCGCAGAACATTAGGAATTGATGAAAGAGACGCTTTGGAAATATATGTTGACGAAGAAAAAATCATACTTAAAAAGTATGAGCCAGCTTGCGTCTTCTGTGGCAATGCTTCCAATGTTCAAGTATTCCGCGGAAAGAATGTCTGTCGTGAATGTGCCGCGGCAATGGGGGAAGCTGCTGCTTCAGAAAATAAGGCCGGTTGAACATCTGGCTTTCCAGACAGGAGGTAAATAGTTACTTCCTGTTTTTTTGTCCATTTTGTCACTTCTGATCCAGAAAAGCCTTATAAATCATACTTTTACTCATACCATATTTTTTAGCAACCATTTTCATTGCATCCTTGCGATCTTTGCCGTCTTTTTCAAATTTTCGGAGGTCCTCCATCCAAAGGGAAGGGTCCCCGGGATCAATGTTTTTTTCTGCAGGTGCCAGAATAATACAGCATTCACCTTTTACTGGTGCAAGCCGGAATTCCTGCAGAAGTTCATTTGCGAGACCCCTGTGTACCGTTTGGTGCAGTTTAGTCAGCTCCCTGGCTACTGCGGTCTGACGGTCCCCAAGAATCTCCAGAATGTCTTCCAGCGTTGCTTTGATCCGGTGAGGTGCCTCATAGAGAATAATGGTGTAAGGAATCTCGGTCATTTCTCTAAGGATTTTCTTGCGCTCTGTTTTTGTTGAAGGCAAAAATCCCAGAAAGAGAAAATTCTCCGCCGGCATTCCCGACAGAACAAGTGCTGTTAAAGCAGCATTGGCACCAGGCAAAACGTCAACACAGATTTTTTCTTCCTGACAGCGGGCAATAAGTATATGACCGGGATCAGATATCCCGGGCATTCCCGCATCAGAGACCAACGCACCGCTTTTTCCTTCTTTTAAGAAGCGAACAATCTCCTCGGCACGCGATTTTTCATTATGGTCATGGTAACTTAAAAGAGGGGTCTTAATCTGATAATGATCAAGAAGTTTTCTCGAATGCCTCGTATCTTCCGCGGCTATAAAATCGACTGCTTTCAGTGTTTCGAGCACCCGAAGCGTAATATCTCCTAAATTGCCGATTGGGGTGGCACAGACATACAAAATCCCTGTTTGCGGCATGATATCCTCCGGTCGTCAGTCTTTACGAAGAAAAGCATTGCAGAAAAGGCAGCTTCCTTCAACGGGTTCGCCGAAATAAATATGGCAGACATGAAAACCTTCCTGATAGAGCTTTTCGAGATTTTCCTGTGCTTCCTTTTGGATTTTGGCTGCATTTTTCTGTACCCTGACCGTATCTGCCTCTGAGACGGCACAAAGCTGCCTTTTTAGTTTGACGTTTTCTTCTTCCAGATACTCAACATATTGCCTAAGGCTTTTTACTTCACTTAAAAGCGTTGAGATATTTTCTTCAACTTCCGTAATTGCCTGATATAGCTGGCCCAACTCTATTCCTCCGCTTCTTCGGCAACAAGTTTGCGCAATTCTTCTTGGCTCTCCTTATCATATACCTCAGAGAAAATTCGATTCTCTTTGGGTCCCTTATTTAATGTGTTGTGGCATTCATAGCAGCTATTCTCATATTTAAGACAGCACATCAGCCTTCCGCAGATGCCGGAAATTTTTGTCGGGTTAAGCGAAAGATTCTGATCTTTGGCCATCCGGATCGATACCGGTTCGAAATCTCCCAGGAAAGAGCTGCAGCACAGTTCCCTGCCACAGGAACCGAGTCCTCCGAGCATCTTCGCCTCATCCCGCACCCCGATCTGTCGAAGTTCTATGCGGGTACGGAATACGGAGGCCAGATCTTTCACCAGTTCCCTGAAATCCACCCGGCCTTCGGCTGTAAAAGAAAAAATAATCTTATTGCCATCAAAAGTATATTCCACATCAATCAGTTTCATCGGAAGCTGATGGGCATGAATTTTTTTGAGGCATATCTGAAAAGCCTCTTTTTCTTTCTTCTCATTGTTTTGATAGATTTCCTCATCTTCGGGTGTTGCTAAGCGCAGCACCTCTTTGAGCGGCGATACCACTTCCTCTTCGGAAATCTCTTTTAACGAAATGACCGCTTTACCGTATTCCATTCCCCGTACCGTCTCCACAATAACACCGTCGTTCGGCTTTATATCGAGGCTGCCGGGAAGAAAATAATAGATCTTGCCGGCTTTTTTGAAACGAATACCAACAACTTTAGCCAATATCGGTTCCTCCCAATTTCAAATGTTTTAGGGCCAGTACTTCCAGCGCCAGCCTGTGATTAACCTGTCTGCGGACGGCTTCTGTCATTTGTGTAATTTCTTTGAGAACCTGAGGTGACTGCTGCCCTTTAATCACCATTTCTTTCAGGACAACAGCCAGGACCTGCAGAAGAAGCTGGCCTTCTTCTCTTTCCATCGGAAAAAGCGCAAACATTTTCAGGAAATCTTTTTTTTCGATGGCCTCCAGATAGTTTCCCGACAGGCTCTTGATCCGGCTTAGACCAACCTCCTGGATTTTCCTTGCCAGATCTGGATCTCCACCGCTAAGCCTGAAAGCATCCGTCTCCTCCAGCCAATCGCTTTCTGCCGGTGAAGAGAAATAGACTTCCTGAGCACGGCTCCTTAAGGTATTTATAATTCCCTCGGCATTTCCTGCACTTAAGACAATTAACGTATGATCCGGTGGCTCCTCGGCCAATTTAAGCAGCGCATTCGCAGCAGGGAGTGTAAGCTTGTCTGCCTGGTCAATCAAACATATCCGGAATTTCCCTTCATAGGTCTTACGATATAGTTTCCCCTGAATCTGAATAATCTGTTCGATGCCAATCGATGTCTTTTGCGGCCTGATCATATGAAAATCAGGGTGATTGCCGGATAACATTTTTTTGCAATCCGGACACTCCCTGCAGGGTTTATTTTCTTTTCTACAGTTTAACATGAGAGCAAGATCTCGAACAGCCCTTTCTCTTTCGATCATCCCGCTGCCGTGAAATAAGAGAAAATGGGCCAGTTTTCCTTCAAGCGCTGCTTTTGTTAATAATGTATAATTAATCCCCATGATCCTATCCACCTTAAATATTCACTGCGAGAATTTCTCCGCGTTCCGAACCATCCCACCCCTGCCAATTATACTCCCTGGCCCTGTTCAGATATTCCAGCACATAAGAGGTGATCTCTTCTCCTCCTGCAATAAGCGGGATGCCGGGGGGATAAATCGAAATAGTTTCTCCGGAAATTAAACCAAGGGCATCCTTTAGTTTCACCGGTTTCTTGGCTGCCAGCCATGCTTCCCTCGGCGTCAAATGCATCGGAGGGATAAGCAGAGTGGAGCCTGATCCGGCAGAATTCTGAGATTGATCCGTTCTTCGCTCCTTTTGCTGTCCTGCCAGCCCACGGTACTTGCCCGCCAGGTATTCCAGCGCCTTCGTCAAATGACGTACGTCCTCGGGCCTGCTGCCTGCGCCGAGCATAAAAAGAATATTTTCTTTGTCCCATAATTCAGGCTCAATCTGGAATACCTTTCTTAAAAAATCTACAGCTTCAAACGCAGTCAAGCCCAAACCCGAAACATTGATCAGAATTTTGGACCAATCAACATCATAAATACCATATTTCCCGGAGTCCTTACCTGTAAGTATCCGAAAAGGTCCCTCCAGTTTTTGGTGCAGCAGACATACTTCCACGTAAAGATCCTGCCAGATCTGTGTCTGTGTTAATCCTTCAAGCGCCGTTTCCAGAGAAGCCATCAGAAGATAGCTCGGACTGGAAGTCTGCAGAAATTCCAATGATTTTTTCAGGGCCGTACGGTCAACTCTGCTGCCCTGTACATGGAGCATTCCGGCCTGAGTAAGCGCCGCGAGGGTCTTATGGGAACTATGGAGCACCAAGTCTGCTCCTTCGGCTACGGCACCGGCAGGGAACAGCCCTCCCTGCAAATGGGAGCCATGGGCCTGATCCACCAGAATCGGAATAAACGGAGCATTCCCGTCCCTTTGCTTGATGATTGTTTTGAGATCTGTGACTGTTCCGTAATAACTTGGACTCGTCAGATGCAGCGCCCCAATTCCTGCCAGATCGTCGGAATATTCTACCGCATCCATTCCTAGCGCCAAATGAAAATCCGGATGAATAATCGGAGCAATATATTCGGGAACAACTCCCGACAGGATCAAGGCACCAAAAACTGACCGGTGCGCCCTGCGGTCAATTCGGACTTTTCTGTCTGTCAGCCGCATACCGGCCATCAGCGCGGCAAACATAGACTGGTTACCCGCAGTACCTCCGTTAATCAGAAAAAAGGTCTCTTCCGATCCATAAGCTTCCGCAGCTTTTTTCTGTGCTTCAGCGATAATCCCATGTGGATGGTGGAGCATATCCAACCCTGGAAGTTCCGTTAAATCATAATCCGGAAACATCATTCCGGACAGTAGTTCCTTACTGCCTTTATGACCAGGCGTATGAAACGAAACCATACCCTGCCCACAGTAGTCATCAAGTCCTTTTCTCAGTGAATCCACCGGGTTCCTCCCCACAATAGGTATCATTTTATTTTAGCATATTTTCACTTGTATTTCACCTTTGTTTTAGCGATTTGACTGTCCACATATGTAATCAGCAGACTGTCCGTATAGGACTTTCCGTATAAGCAGTAAATTCTCCTGATACGTTGGGGTCCGGACATCGGCTGTCATAATTTGTTCTTCACAAGCTGAGCAAATAAACTTTCCGGCAAGGCGAAACCCGTCATACAGACCATTTAAGGGAGTATTCCGGCACAGTGAACAACGTGGATAAATATTATGCATTGAGACTCATTCCTTTCGGTTAACCAGAATGCTTACTGTTTATTTAGTGCCTTGTCAACCCTAAAATTATTATATAATGGGATGAGATTTTTTTAAGGCAAGGAGCTGCAAGACAACGCAGTATTAAAAGAAATCTGCCGCCAGGATATTATAAGATCTAGGGTTGATATGGTACTTGATGCTTATAGTATATTCTTCCCTTAAAAAAGAGTTATTAGTACCCTTTTGCTGGATATGGAAACTAAAAAAAGAGGCTGCTGCGGCAAATGTTCATCATCTGCCTGCAGCAGCTTCCGTTTGTTCTCCAATTTTGCAGTGTTAGTTCCAATCCTGATCATTCAGGCGCTTGTATGATTTGTAGCGTTCTCCGGCAAATTTTTCGGCTCCTTTAAAAAGGTCTTCCGCCGTATCCGGGAAAGTACGAAGCAAGGAGCTGTATCTTACTTCAGACATGATAAAATCTCTGAAGGACGCTGATGGCTCTTTCGAATCGAGGGTAAACGGTTTTTCTCCTTTTTCGAGAAGATCCGGATTGTAACGGTACAGATGCCAATACCCGGCTTCAACAGCTTTCTTAGCCTGTGTGACACTGGTCGCCATACCGGAATGAATGCCATGGTTGATACAGGGTGCATACGCAATAACCAGAGAAGGTCCTTTGTACGCCTCTGCTTCCTGAATGGCCTTTAAGGTCTGAGTCATGCTGGATCCCAGAGCAACCTGGGCAACGTAAACATAGCCGTAGCTCATGGCCATCATGCCGAGATCCTTTTTGCGGATTTTCTTGCCGGCTGCAGCAAATTTAGCAATGGCAGCACGTGGTGTTGCCTTGGAAGCCTGACCGCCTGTATTCGAATAGACTTCTGTGTCGAGAACCAGAATATTGACATCATCGCCTGAAGCCAGGACATGGTCCAGTCCGCCGTAGCCGATATCATAAGCCCAGCCGTCTCCACCGATGATCCACTGTGATTTTTTGACCAAGTGATCTTTCTTCTCCCAAATCTTTTGCAGAAGTTCATTGGACTTCACATCGACGGAAGCAAAAGCGTCAAGCACTTTTTTGGCAGCGGCCTTGGAGGTATCTCCATCATTCATATTCTCTGTCCATTCCTGGAAAGCTGCTTTCATTTCCGCAGGAATATCCAGACTGAGGGCCTGCTTCATTTCGTCAGCCAGTCTGCTGCGCATCTGCTGAACGCCAAGATACATACCATACCCGTATTCAGCATTGTCTTCAAACAAGGAGTTGGCCCAGGTAGGTCCTTTACCTTCTTTGTTGGTGGTATATGGAATGGAAGGAGCACTGCCGCCCCAGATCGACGTACAACCTGTGGCATTTGCAACCATCATCCGATCCCCAAACAGCTGGGTTAAGAGTTTTACATAGGCAGTCTCTCCGCAGCCGGGGCAAGCGCCGCTGAATTCAAGCAGCGGTTTAACAAACTGACTGTTCTTCACGGAATATTTATTGGCAATTTTGTCTTCTTTACCGCTTAAAGCCACCGCATACTCCCAGAGAGGAGCCTGGACCGCGGTCATCTCTTCGACTTCCCTCATAACCAGCGCTTTTTCTTTCGCAGGACAAATATCCGCGCAGTTGCCGCAGCCTGTGCAATCGAGCGGGCTGACCTGCATGCGGTATTGGAGTCCGGCCAGATCTTTGCCGGCAGCCTTGACAGCAGCAAAAGCTTCCGGAGCCTGAGCCGCTTCCTGCTCATCCATCAGGAAAGGTCTGATCGCGCTATGCGGGCATACATAAGAACATTGGTTGCATTGGGTGCAGTTATCTTTGATCCATTCAGGAATCGCAGTACCAATCCCGCGTTTCTCGTAAGCCGAGGTCCCCAGAGGGAATGTTCCGTCCTCACGGCCTAAAAATGCACTTACCGGAAGTTTGTCACCTTCCTGGGCAGCCATAACACGCGCAACATCTTTAATAAAGGCAGGGTCTTTCTCATTCCCGAGGAAAATACCCTTATTGGCATCGGCCTCAGCCCAGGATGCGGGAACTTCAACTTGCACAAGTGCATTACATCCGGCATCGATCGCCTTATTGTTCATGTCAACGACTTCCTGTCCCTTTTTGCCATAGGCCTTAACAACCGAATCCTTCAGGTACTGAAGCGCATCCTCCAGCGGAATGACTTTGGCCAGCTTGAAGAAGGCCGACTGCATAATCATATTGATCCTGCTGCCGAGTCCAATTTCCCTGGCAATCTTGCCGGCGTCAATAATATAGAACTTGGCATTCTTAGCCGCAATGGCTTTTTTGAGTGCATCAGGAAGCTTTTCGTCCAGTTCCTCCACCGGCCACTGACAGTTTAATACGAACGTACCTCCAGGTTTCAGTCCTTTCAGCAGATGATATTTATCCACATAGGACTGGTTATGACAAGCAATGTAGTTCGCGGTATTGACAAGATAAGGCGCTTTGATCGGGGTTTTGCCAAATCTCAGATGCGATACGGTCGTACCTCCTGATTTCTTGCTGTCATAGGCGAAATAAGCCTGAGCATAGAGTTCTGTGAAATCTCCGATAATCTTGATCGCCTGCTTATTGGCACCGACGGTTCCATCCGCACCAAGTCCCCAGAACTGGCAGCTGATGGTTCCTTCAGGGGTTGTATCAATAAATTGCTTCTCTTCCAAAGAAGTAAACGTAACATCATCAATAATGCCGATCGTGAAACCGTGCTTGGGACTTTCCGCTTTCAGGTTCTCATATACCGCGAGGATCTGAGAAGGTGTGGTATCCTTGGAACCCAGACCATAGCGTCCGCCGACAATTACCGGTTTTTCGGCCTGCTTGGAAAAAACATCTACAACATCAAGGTATAAAGGTTCGCCAAGGGAACCCGGCTCTTTGGTACGTTCCAATACAGCTATTTTCTTGACTGTCTTGGGCAAAGCTGCGATAAAGTGTTCCGCAGAGAAAGGCCGAAACAAACGAACCCTTAATACACCTACTTTTTCACCCTGCGCTGCGAGATAATCAATCGTTTCACTGATTGTATCCCCGACAGAACCCATAACAATAATAACCCGCTCAGCATCCGGAGCTCCATAATACTGAAAGAGCTTATATTCACGTCCCGTAAGACCCTTATATTTTTGCATATATTCTTCGACAATCCCAGGCACCGCCTGATAAAAACTATTACTGGCTTCGCGAGCCTGAAAGTAGATATCGGGATTCTGGGCGGTCCCTCTGAGACAGGGATGTTCAGGATTCAAGGCATTGTCTCTGAACTGTTTCAATGCTTCCCAATCAAGCAGCGTTCCAACTTCTTCATACTCCGGCACGTTGATTTTGGAAATCTCATGAGAAGTCCTGAAGCCGTCAAAGAAATGAAGGAACGGCACTCTGGCTTTTATTGCAGAGAGGTGAGCGATGTAAGCAAGATCCATGGCTTCCTGCACACTTCCAGAACTTAACATCGCAAAGCCGGTCATCCGGACAGACATGACATCCTGATGATCGCCAAAGATGGACAAGGCATGTGCTGCAAGTGCTCTGGCACTGACATGAAAGACACCGGGCAGCTGCTCACCGGAGACTTTATACATATTCGGAATCATCAGAAGCAGACCTTGAGAAGCCGTATACGTCGTAGTAAGCGCTCCAGCCTGCAGCGAACCATGAAAAGCACCGGCGGCTCCGGCTTCCGATTGCATCTCAACTACCTTCATCGTTTGGCCAAAAATATTCTTACGGCCATACGCAGCCCATTCATCAACAAGCTCTGCCATGTCGGATGAAGGGGTAATCGGGAAAATAGTAGCTACTTCGGAAAACGCATATGAAGCATGCGCAGCAGCTTCGTTCCCTGACATTGTTTTCATTTTCGACATTTGTTTTCTCCTCCTCAATCTTCTTGTTTGTTTTTCTTTCGTTAGAGATAACCCCTATCCGACCAACTAAATAAAAGAAACTAAAAAAATAACATTAACGGATTGAAAATGTTGCTTCGTCCAGTAGTATGCGATTAAGAGTAAACTACCTGGATTAGGCTACAAATACAGGGAACTATTTTTTACGATAGTCCCCTGCTATTTTAGTATACTTTTTATTTCTTCTTTTCGTCAAGCTTAATTTTGCTGCAAAAGGGCTTATTTAAAAAAGAATACTGTATTCAATCAGACAATTTATATTCCTATTAATTGCAGAACAGCAAGCACAATTACCCCAGGAAATCCAAGTATCGCGACAACACTCACGGTAAAAATATTAATCGGGATCTCAAATGAAAAAATGCTTAACAGTAAATCCACGACCCATAAACCGACAATTCCGCCAAGAATGTGAATGAAGAGCTTAATCAGTTTATTGGGTTTTCTTAATGAGGCCACGGTCACCAATATTAATAGGACAATAAACAACCCTAAAAAAACGAACGTCATGATGATGATTCCTCCCGCCGTATATCCTGTTATCAGGCTATGCCGACAGTGGACAAGATAGAACCAAAATAGCAAAGGGAGTATCCCAAATTCAGATACTCCCACAATGATCAATACAATCTAATAATACGGACGGACATCTGAATTACAGCTGACGTCTGCCTTCGAGCGCCCGGGCAATGGTGACTTCATCCGCGTATTCTAAATCTCCGCCTACCGGCAGGCCATGCGCGATCTTTGTCACTTTAATCTCGATGGGTTTTAGAAGCTTTGAAATATACAATGAGGTGGCTTCGCCTTCAACCGTTGGATTCACTGCCAGTACAACTTCCTGAACCCCTTCCAGCCGGTGGAATAATGGAGATAGATTAAGCTGCTCCGGCCCGATCCCTTCCATTGGCGACAGTACACCGTGTAAAACATGATAAAGCCCTTTATATTCGCCGGTCTTCTCCAGCGCAATCACATCGCGGGGCTGTTCTACGACACAAAGAAGCGTTCTGTCCCTGCGCTCCCCTGAACAAATTTTACATGGATCAATATCGGTATAATTCCCGCAAACCGTGCATTGTTTGATATCCTGCAACGCTTTTGTCACTGCCTGCGTCAGATCACCGGCTTGATCCGGATGCCTCAAAAGATAAAAGGCAAGGCGCCCTGCAGTCTTCGGCCCAATTCCAGGCAAGCGAGAAAATGCCGCAATCAAATCGGATACTGGCTGAGGGTAATATAGATAATCCATAAAATGTATACTCTCCAGAATTTTTCTAGTCCCTTGTCAACCTTAAACTGATTAGATTTAGCGTTAAACGGTATCAATGTTTTAGAATAATCCGGGAATATTGAATCCTCCGGTTGCTTTGGTCATGCCGTTCTCGACCATCGCCTGGGCATTCCTAATTCCCTGGTTGACTGCAGCTTTAATCATGTCCTCGAGTAGTTCAGCGTCATCCGGATCAATCGCTTCCGGCTTTATCTTAAGTTCCAGAACTTCCATTTTACCGCTGACAACGACTTCCACCATGCCGCCGCCTGAAGATGCCTGAATACTTTGACTTTCCAGTTCTTCCTTCGCTTTCATCATATTCTCTTGCATCTTCTGTGCCTGTTTCAGCATCTGGTTCATATTGCCCATTCCGCCTCCGCCTTGTTTAAATCCCATGAATAACACTCTCCTTATTCGACTATTCTTTTTTGCTATTGCTTGATTCTTTTTTCTAACATTCGTTTGCTCGCTTATGGCTCGCTTAAAGCTGTCTATCATCTATATTACTTTTCTTTTCGCACCTGCACAAGCTGATCTCCAAATAATTCGCGGGCTTTTTGGACCAAATAGTCGTCTTCAGCTGGTCCCGTCCGGTCCGTTACTCTTTTTTTTGACTCTGTAGAATCCGCAGCTTCAATCGGCAGAGCCTGAACCTCACTTTCAATAAGGTTGTTCAGACTGAGTTTTCTACCAAATGTTTGCAGAAGTACTTCTTCCACAACATTTTTATTTTCTACCTGATTGAATTTGTCCCGGTGGAAAGAATAGCCGTCTTTAAAAACCAAATAGACCTGATCATCTTTTACGGCAAGCGGTTTTCCCTCCAGCAGGAAAGCATGGGTAGATCTTTTCCGTTTCCGGACTTCCTCGAGTATTTCCAGCCATTTATCCTGGACCGTCTGGAAGTTGACACTGCCTTGTTCAGTAGCAGGTAAGGTTTCAGCCATATTCTGGTCCTGTTCGGTGGTTTCAACTGCCTTCGTTGGAGCCTCATCCTTACTTTCAGCCGGATGTTCACCGGCCGTCTGCACAGCCTTTTGCGGCTGTTTAACGTGCGTTTCTTTAGGCCGGTTTTCGGTTGAATCAGTTGAACCCCCCGCTATATCTGCTCCAAAAATGGTCTGCACCAGAATCATTTCCGCTGCCAGACGGGCATTGGTCGCGTAGCGCAATTCCCCTTCACCCTTCAGAAGGACATTGATCCAGCAGAGAAGCCGGTTCAGACCGATTGCCTGACTCTGCGCAACAAGCCGCCGGGTCATCTCAGGTGCCATCAAAGGTTCCTGACCGCCGGCCAAATATAACAGCGCCTGCCGCAGATAGTCCAACAGTTCGCGGATGATTTGCCGGGGATCCCGACCCAGAGAAATTCCTTCTCCGAGCTTAGCCAGGGTCAAAGCATAATCTTGATTCAGCAGGGAATCCGTCAGATCCGCACTGAAAGTTTCCCCGACCATGCCGATCACCTGATAAACATGCTCCGTCCTGATCGGATCATCCTGCAGTAGACACTGGTCCAGGATGCTTAATGCATCGCGCAAACCACCTTCGGCCTTAGCCGCGATAACCCGCAGTGCTTTGGTCTCGATATCCCGTCCCAAAGCCTGACACACCTCCTGCAGTCTCATCGCAATGCCTTCCGCGGAGATGCGGTGGAACTCAAATCTCTGCACTCTGGATAAAATCGTCAGTGGCACTTTATGGGCCTCCGTCGTTGCCAAGACAAAGACAACATTGACCGGTGGCTCCTCCAATGTTTTGAGCAAAGCATTAAAAGCCTCAGGTGTGAGCATATGGACTTCATCAATAATATATACTTTATATTTGCCACCGGACGACGCCAGCTTTACTTTCTCTCTTAAATCCCGGATTTCATCAATGCCTCTGTTGGAAGCGGCATCGATTTCCAGAACATCCATCGCATTTCCCTGCTCAATATCCAGACACGATGCACACCGGCTGCACGGTTCAGCGCCATCCCGGTCGGAGCAGTTCAGTGCTTTCGCCAAAATCTTCGCTGCCGAAGTCTTTCCTGTACCCCGGGGTCCGCTGAACATATAAGCATGCGCGACCTTATTCTGG
>Ga0209639_1000696_pt1 | contig 42577 bp, 35 predicted proteins | sample EPASupsiteHSE605_FD_187268 | JGI IMG/M metagenome (GOLD analysis project Ga0209639, IMG submission 187268) | Bioremediated contaminated groundwater from EPA Superfund site, New Mexico - Sample HSE6-05 (SPAdes) (version 2) | ecosystem: Environmental > Aquatic > Deep subsurface > Groundwater >... | reverse complement strand
TAACAATAAATCTATAAGTATATCTGGCAAAGAGTTATTAATGAAATAAGAAAAAAAACCAAAAAAAACGGGTTTTTATCGTTTTGGTCCCCACCGCGACTTTTTTTCCCATCGCGACCATACTATAAAAGAATGTGTTTATAAACGACATTATTCAAATTCATATAAAACTTGACGTTTTCAAAATATTCAAATTGCCCTGAGATATTTTGAAAATGTCTTGTATTGATGAATTCCAAATTAGTGGCCGTTCTTTCTATTTGCTAACAGGGTGGATTATTGTATGTGATTGTTTTTTTCACAGGTTAAACAAGTTTAATGATAATGGAGGGGTCATTTATTGTTCAAATAATGGGAATATTAATATTCTGTATTCTGTTTTTAGTTGTTGTGGTACCCTTAAATCAGGTGGGGCAATATACATTGTTGCAAATTCATCAACCATTGAAAATATTTGTTCATTTAATTGTTCATGCAGTGAATATGGAGGATTTGGGTATTTCACATCAATAAATCGACATAATTATTCATCAATATCTAATTCATCATCAACATTATATGGGGCCTATGCGATATTATACTCGAAAACGATTTCAAACAATATGAATGTGACATTTTCTAATGGGCCTTCGGGTTCATCTGCTTATATATACAAAACAACAGAAATAGCAATTTATTTTTCTTGTTTCTGTTGCTCAAAGGCATCATCATGGGGGGTTTTTTATCATGAAGGATATGGCGGGGGAATTACAAATATCACATACAACAACATTCATAATAACACATGTAGTTCATATGGTATTATTTATTCATACAAAAGTTCATTCCATCATTACAAATGCCATTTTTCTGGTAACAGTGGGACATTAGTATATGGAGAATCTTCCGAATTGAGGTTCTTTAATTGCTATATGTCCCATTCTGGAACAAAAATATCTCAAGGGGTCTATACTATGAACTGTAGTGACACAACATTTCAAATTCCATTTGCTTTCACAATCTATCAGACTTATTTATGCATGGCAGAGAATCCTTTTCTATTATTACCAGATCCTACCCAAACCCAACATGTTACTCAGCCCTATGTTTCTTATGCAAGAAATGTATTTATTTTTGAATTATTAACGATTTAGTAAAATGGTATCAATTCTTCCATATGTACAGATCATCTCTGGTGTTTCATTTGTAGTTCTCACATATTTCAATTTGCATTCAATCCTCTATTACGACAGTTTTTATTCAGAAATTGATATTTGGAGCGCCAATGTTTTAAATAAAATTGCATTTGTGTCAGAAGTATTTATCATGGTTAATTGGACAAAACTATTCTTGTCAATATCCAGAGAATCTTCCGAAAAAGTGAAATCTCTTACCTGGTTTGGATTTCTGTTTTTCATTCATACAATTTGTTTCATTTACATTTTCCTTTCAACAACATATGATTCTTGTGAAGAAGTTGCATTAACAGCACAGATGAGAGTTACTCAGCAGTACTACTCTGATTTATGGGTTCGAAAAGCGATGAAAATTACCAATCAAGTTGAACCCAAAATCCTCAATCAGACTTTACATGACTATGTTTTTAAAATATGCAACATGCAGAACCATCCAATCACTCTATTCTTTATTTTATCTTTCCCTATATGCTTTATTGGGAAAGTAGAAGAAGACTGGTTTAAATGAGAGTAATTGAACTAGTGTGTTTGATCAAAAATATGATTTCTGCTCTAATAATAATTTCGTTTTCGGGGTTTTTGAATCGCCAGATACATCTTCAGTCAGCTCCTTTAGCATGCAAAGGATCAAATACATATGTTTCGAAAGATAATGTTTGTGTTTGTTTGCCTGATTTTCCATTTGGGAATCCAGATTCACACACAGGATGTTGGGGATGTGATACGCCATGCCATAAAAATGGTATTTGCCAATCACAGAATCAATGTGTTTGTGAGTCTGGGCTTATTGGAGATGGGATCAAAGAATGTTCCAAGCCAGTTCCAGATCTTAAGAACATCGAAGAAAGTTCATGCACAACGAATGGTGATGGGATTGTTACATTTATAATTGAAACTCCTAACGGGTTTGTTCCTGAGTTTGGGTATTGTCGATTTGGACCAAGAATCTCAACCGCACTCAGTTTTAATACTACGATGATAATATGCACGTGTCCTCAAAGCAGAGAGTCAGTATTACCAGTGTCTGTGTCATTTGATGGAGATACATGGGCATTAAGCAACTTTTTTGTGACTTTTGTCAATCATGAATTTGAATCTGTTCAAGTTTTTGCTATTCTTCTCATATTTTTGTTCCTTTCTGCCATTGTTTCGGTGATAATTTGGTATTATCAGAAAATCAATGGAATTGGTGTTGATGTCGATGAAATATTGCCTCTTAATAAGTGGCACATGCACCAGATTCACCAAGAAGTAGGGGACGAATCAAATATACTCGACTTTTTGCTTAATATTGCGATTAATTAAAATATGTATGTTGTTAATTTATTGGGTTTTATACCTTTTACTTGGTAATGATCAATACAAGCATAGAACAAATACCAATTCTTTAATGATTCTTATCTCCGGTTTGCTTGCAGTATTCATTTGAATAGAATTTCCTTGACATTCACGAGTATTAATATACATATATGAGAATGTTTCAGTTACCGAAAAACAATTACCTTGTGATATTCCATTATTTAAGATATTATCTTGTAACCAACACTCTGATATTGACAAAGACCCACCGCTTTCACAATAGAAAAGATAACGGTTACCATATTTGGCGCATTCTTTAATTATACAATGATCAATTGATGTTGTTGGATTCATCCAATTATATATTACACCTCTGCCTTCAGAATTAATGTTGTACTGGGAATTATTCACGATATTTGAAAATTGAAAAAAATTATTTGAGGCTCCTTGGAACAGAATCACACCATGTTCTGATGCATAATTTCCAAAAATATTCATGTGTGTTGATCTCATCATCGAAGCTCCTCCAAAAGCAAATGAAGCCACTCTGTAATCTTGGTTAAAAGAAGAATTACATGATGTATGAGATTGGTTTCCATTCCAGAAATCTGAAGAATGTTGGAGATCTGGAGTTCCACAATGGGCAATAGTAAGAAGATTAGCACAATTTGGAGACATCCCATCAACTTGAATGAATCCAAATTGGTAATGCGAACTTGACTGACATTTGAAACCACAAACTCGATTCAGTATGGATCCGCTATTTGAACTTAATTCCAAATAAATCGCTCCATAATTCGAAGGGTTCACACATCTTATAAAAGAACAATCTTCAATCACAAGTTTGACATTAGAAAGGCTTGCATAAATTGCTGAACCTCTTGATTGACCCATCAAACCAATGAACAAAACAAAATGAGTTAAATAGTTCCCAGAGTTACTTATTGTTATTTGTGAGCCAGTATACCCGATCAAGGTTGGACTTGAGCCCGGAAAATAGTCAGAGAAAGCAGATCTCATTTTCAATTTATTTTACTCAAATTTCTATTGGACACTGCGAAATTAAATTGTTTTTTAAACAGGGTGTTTTTTTCACAGTCAATGTTTAGATAGATATTGTCAAACAATGGATGAACCAATTGTTAATATTGTTTTGATTCTTCCAGAGAACAAGATATGACAAAAAAATGATTGAAATTGATGAATTTGTTCTAGAACTAGATATGATCCTTGGACTCGAAGAGATGTTTTTCCCGCATTTCCATGAGTTTTTAGTGAATAAAGGACAGGTTAATGACAGAATATTGGAGATTTACACCAAAATGGTAGATGATTTTTTTAAAAAGAGGAAAAAGGCGCTTTCTTTTAAAGAAATAAAGAAGAAAAAATTCAAAATGATAAATTTATCAATAAGAGAATACCACAAAAAGGTGATTGGGGAAATGTTGGATCTTTATGGAATTTTAAGTAAAGATATTACCGGAATTCTGCTCCTTACAGCATCAAATGCCATACAGACCATTATTTATCGAAATATTCTTTCCAGAATATCAAGTCACGTTTTTTCTTATCTTTCATCCCCCGAGCAAACACTTCTTCAGGCAAAAATGACAGAATCTTTCATCGCCACCCAAAAATTAGCAAGATCATCCACCCCCCCAAACAATCCTCACTATCTTGAGCTGATACTGAATTTTGCATACTTCCAAAAAACAGTTCTTCACAATGATGCAGAAGCAATAAACCTGATTGCAGTTCACCTAATAAGTGTGCAGAAATGCCAAAATATCCTCACAGGCAAAGAACAAATATTATCATCTCGAATTATTCAATTGCTTCGTGATAATTGTGCAAATTGGTCCTTATAAATACTGCGTCAAAATCAGAGTAGAATTTATTTTTATTGATATTTGTGAGAATAGTTGATTTATTATATGAATTTTGAGATTTGGTCGAATAACGCCTCGAATATTGAGACGAAAATTTCAAAAGCCGAGATTAAATGGATAAAAGTAGGCGACACCCTGTGTTTGCAGAATATGAGATCAAATATGAGACTCACCTGGAGAATTTTGGAGTGGTTCATGTCTTGTTCAACCCTATCTCAAAAGAGGTAACCTTATTAAAGTCTCTTTTGATAGAACACGTCGGATTGGATACCGTGAATTCCATTAAGAAGAGGATTGAAGTTTTAAAGCAAGCTAATTTTCCTTTTGTAGTCCACTGGACCCACTACATTCAGGATGAAAAGTATCTGCATTTTTTCCGTCCTTTCATTAACGCCCCATCACTTCAAGAGTATATCTCACAGCACCAGGAAATGGATTCAAAGAGAATTTTGTTACTTTGGAGAAAAATTGTGGAGTATATTAATTATCTCCATTATTCCAGAATCTTCCCATCTGTTATCAAGCCATCTAATATTTTTGTTTTAAACGAGAATCAAATAATTCTAACTGATCTATTGGAGCCTTTAGGTGATAGTAGAATATTGCTTCAAACAGCTCCTTCAAACCATTTCCTGTATTTTTCTCCAGAATATTTTAACAATAGATCCGAGATGACCAAAGAATCTGATGTATGGAGCATAGGAGTGATTTTAATGTCAATGTTTGGGGTCAGCATCCCCTGGAAAACCAAAAACATATTTGCAATGGTGAAGTTAATTATGAATACAGATGAAATCCCCATTGAAGATCCAGATGTTTCCTCAATTGTCAACTCTTTATTAATGAAGAATCCCAAAGAAAGACCAAACTTGGATGATGTTTTAAGCAACCACACAACAGTGATTAACAGAAGAAATCAAAGGAGGAATTCTTTGGAAAATAATGAAGGAGGATTACCACTATTAGGCCAGTCAAAGCAGAACTATCATTCACACTCAAGTTTTCCACAACAGAAAGGCCTAGTCTCTCCAATCACAAAGCACCAAATTCCAATAATTTCCCAGGTCAAAATGAGGAGAAATTCTGTTACTTACAGACCTAATCAAGTGGCAGTTAAACCCATACTTGAATCCATTCAAGAGGAATAATCTTATGATGGTTTAGGGATATTTTTCCTCGGACTTGGTTCAACTTTTTGGTTTAGGATATCTTTGGCATCATCGCATTGTTTTTTGTAATTAAAATCAACTAAATATGTTTTTTGATGTATTGATCCAGACATTGGCATTGATAAGTTTTCCAATTGTTTTTGAATCTCATATTCTCTAATTTTTTTCAAGTCTAATTCGAGAGCTTTCCGTTTTTTATTACAATTGTGTACAAAAACAGCATCAGTCCTTTTTGACGAAAGCTCCTTCAGTTTTTTAGGTAATTGGTCATCAATTTTTTTTTCAATAAATCCCAGGTCTCTTTTTTCTCCATAATTATTTTTCGGTTTCTTTTCACTGCGAATTTCAAGGAAAATCTCATGAGCTTTATCAAGCCTGTCTTTACTCGTTAAAAAAGTTTTCCTGTTCATAAAAAAAATTGCCATAGTTCTTCATCAGTAATCATCTTCTTTAAAGAAGAAGAATATAATATCAATACAAAAACTAGCACCAAAAAGTAAAACATCTGTTCTTTACTTCTTCAGAAACCAGTGCTCTTTCTGTTATTTGAGTAGACACATTCAAATCAAGAGACTAACTAAAATTGAATTAATGATTCCAGATATTCTTATGAAAAATAGCTTTTTTTTCAAAGGAGAATAAAATATTATTCTTCTTATCAAAATTGGATGATTCATCGGAAACTCTGAAAATTGTACGTGTTCAAGTGAGGTGATTGATCACTTCATTTTTATTATGAGTTGCTGCGATAAAGAATGCGTTGCTCAAGTTGGAAAGCAAGCCCCATGTTTTGCTACACAAGCTGTTATTCCTTCTACTGAATTTGTTCCAATTAGCCTTTGCGACTACAAGGGAAAGTGGGTTGTTTTGTTTTCATATCCACTTGATTTCACATTTGTTTGCCCAACTGAAATCATTGCTTTCTCTGACAAATATGAAGAATTCAAGAAGATTGGCTGTGAAGTTCTTGGAATGAGTGTTGATTCATGCTTCACACATCTTGCCTGGATCAATACCCCCCGTAAGGAAGGTGGTCTTGGACCAATTGCATATCCCATTATTGGTGATCTTGGTGGCAAAGTTTGCAAGGCATTTGGCTTCTACATGCCAGAAGCTGGTCATTCCCTTAGAGGAACCGCAATTATTGATCCACAAGGTATCGTTCGTCACATCTCCATGAACCATCCAGATGTTGGTCGTAACATCGATGAAGTCCTTCGTCTAGTCAAGGGATACCAATTCGCCGCTGCACACGGCGAAGTTTGCCCAGCACAATGGCACGAAGGCGATGCCACTATCAAACCAGGTGTCAAGGAATCAAAGGACTTCTTTGAACACAAGTACTAAAAAACCTGAGAACAATTACTTTTTATTATGAGTGAGAGTTGCCATCATTCTGGTGATCATTGTTGTTGCCACCATCCCGAGAAGGTATCAAAAAAGCTATATCTTATGATAGTTTTAACAGGTGTCTTTTTTTTCGCTGAATTGTTCACAGGATTTATTACAAAATCACTTTCTCTTCAATCTGATGCTTTTCATATGCTATCTGATGAAGCAGGACTGATAATTGGCCTTATTGCCCACGGATTATCTCAAAAAAAGAAAACAAATCGAATGACATTTGGATGGTCGAGGGCTGAAGTGCTGGGAGGATTCGCCAATTCCTTATTCTTGCTGATAATATCTCTAAATATCTTTATTGAAGCCATTAGCCGGTTTATAAATCCTGAGGATATCCAAGAGGTTGATTTGTTCATTGGAGTTGGTATATTGGGTTTTCTTGTTAATCTTATTGGTGTTTTTATATTTCATAATCATAACCACAGCGAAAACATTGAGGCAATATACCTACACTTGTTTGGAGATCTATTAGGATCAGTGGGTGTTCTAGTATCAGCATATTTTGTGAAGTTTTCCTCCTGGAATTACAGAATATATATAGATCCAATGATATCAATCTTCATTGTTGGTTTTTTAGCCACACATGCACTGAGGATCCTTAAAAAAACTGGTATTATTCTTCTTGAATCAACACCAACCAGTATTGATATTTCTATGTTACAACAACAAGTATTATCAATAGAATCCATAGAAAAAATCGAGAAGTTTCATGTCTGGGAGCTATCAAAAGGAGAAAGCGTTGCAATGATAAATGTGCATATTACCAAAGGTTCGAATATAACAGATACTCATGCAGCAATAAAGGAAATCTTGAAAGAGATCGAATCAGTGTGTATCAGTGTAGAAGAGAATAAAGAAGATTAACCACGCAAATTTGTTTATATCTTTCAATGGTGAGGTTTTTGGATAATTGGTGTTGGCTGGTCTAAGCGTTGAATTCCCCTTCTGAACCCACCAGGAAGTGAAAACTCAATAGAAATCCGGGCACCCATTACAAATTTCCCATTCATGGACACAAGTGCGTTCTCTGCAGATCTCGTATCCCAATATTCGATGAATTTTTGAGTAGCTTTTGATGGAGTTCCTCTTATTTGCTTAATCTCTCCGTATTGTCCGAAACTAGCAATAATCTGTTCATTGGTCATTCCTTGAGGAAGATGGAAAATAACAATTGTTCCATTATTGGGAGGTTTCTTAGGATCTTCAATGTGTGGAAGTGGAGCAAAAGATATGTTGATGGTGTTTCCTTTGAAACTGGTTCCATTTAGTATCATTTTGGCAGTGGTCGCATTTCTCAAATCATAGAAATCAACAAAAGCAACACCTTCCGCTATTCGGGCAATATCAATTTTGTTAATACTGCGAAATTGGCTTAATAGGGTCTGTAGATCTTCTTCTGTAACGTTCGGGTTCAGATTTGAAATTAAAATCGATCTATTTTCAATATCAGAGCCCTCTGGAACGGTTTGGTATGAAACTGAAGGCGGTGGCGGAGTTATCGGAACAGGTGCTGGTATCTCAGGTAATACAGGTTCAAAAACTGGCATTTTCGAAGGAGGCTGCAAATTAGACAACATCCCATTGGGGATATTAGCAAAATGCGCTTCAAACATATTCGGCGGCGTAGCTAAATAATCCACCCAGCTGTTCTCTTGGTTTGTCATAAAATGAAATTTTTTGGGGACATTTTGGAAAAAAGAAATTACAGGCTATTTATTGATCTGATGAATCTGATTTAAGCAGCTGATCAACCTGGATATCATCATTAGAGTTAAAAAGTTTTTCGAGTTCTTCTTTATCGTCAGATAAGAGGAGCTGGTCCAAATCCTCATGATCAAGGTTATCAGAACTGGGGTTCTCAACGTTCTGGAATCTCAGATGATCAGCAACTTCAAGATCAGATTTATTATTCTCCGGAATTGACGAAGAAACGATTATGCTTCTGTTTACTATCTCCTTAGCTCTTTGCGTTGCTTTTTCTTCATCGCAATACTCAGAATTTTGACTGCAGCAAGAACCCATTTGACTCAACCGGAAATTTACGAGGGAGTTGCAAGGAGCCTGATCTTCGCCTTCTGCGATGCTGGTCTTTCTATTGGCAGTGATTCAATAATTATTTCCTTTTTGTTAGCTTGTTTTATCTCTTTGGGCACATATTTTTTGCATTTTTCAATCCCGGGGAGCATTTCGATGTAGCTTGATACCAAGTTATTAGATAATAAATACATTTCAGGTCCTGATACAGCAAGAGCTCTTCCAGTTATTCCGTTGAGTTTGGCAGAATCTTTCAGGATCTGGGACCATGGAGCAGTGGGTGTTGTTCCTTCATAAACACTGCTTCCATCCTCTGATTGCACCCTAAATATTGGGGTTTCCAGTCCTGTATCAACAATTTCACTGTACCAAGTCGTTGTTTGATCTGGGTGAACTGTTGATTTATGTATTCTTGATGTTTTGAACCCTGCAGGATATATGTATCTCTCTGAATGAAAGCCAGGGCGATCTGAAACAACATCTCCTAGTGATATAATTTTTGAAGTGGCTGTAATTGTAATAGGGAAACTTAATCCTTCTAACTCTTTGTGATGGGATGGTGGAGCTTGAGGAATATCTACAATTCTTGGTTGCTCTATAGGTTCAACAATTTTGTTCTCAATTATTGGTTTCTTCTGTTTAGGAGAATCAATTTGCTTCTGTTTACGACTCTTTGTTTTTGGTGATTTGACCTCTTCTTTTTGAGATTCTTCAACACTATGTTTACTAATTTCCAAGATTATATTCACCCTAGCAGACATTGTTGACAATTTACTAATTAATTTGGCAAATTTATCACCATTCAGGCTCTTAAACATATCATATTCTAGTATTTGTCCTAAATTGCTAAACCCAAACTCAATGATATTCATATATAGTTCATATTCCAAATTAGCATTTAGTGAAGTTGGTACCTTCTTCCATTTGGGAGCCCTATTAATCAGATTTATAGCACTATCTCGCGATCTATTAGAAAATAGAATGTGAATAGACTCAATCGTTCGTAATTTTCTCAAAAACTTTTGTCCTGCTTTAAGAAGTGTGTGATCAAAATTGATACTCGAGCATCTGACAATTAATCCATCCATAATCTCAGTTAAAATCTGATCATTCAAGCCTATAATTCCAATAGAATCACAGGTTTTACTGTAATCCCTTTCCCCATTTTCATTTAAGGCATGTCCATAGTTCATTAGTCTATTATATAGTTTGTAAAGATCTCCTTCAGATATTAGCCCTCTATGTTGAGGAGACAAAAATAATTCCATCATACTATCATTAAGGGAAGTATTCTTCCTAATTTCATCGAAAAGAATCTTTGCTCGATTGTATATACTTAAATATGACTGTGTATTAATTATTTTCACAACTCTATCATCTCTAGAAAATGGAAACATATCGATATATCCATATCCAAATTCTTTGATACCTAATATTAGTGCCATGTCTGATTCGTCATTCCACCATGGGGTTTGCTGAGCAGCAGCCCTAGGTATAGCAATAGTTGGGATTTTAAATGATGATGACTTAGTATAAATATGAACAATATAAAGGTTTTGAACCATTGACAAAAATGAAGTTGCTTGGTTTTTGACCATATTACTGAAATCATCATCGAAAATGATATAAGAGTTATAATCGACTTCATCAACTAAAATATCTTGTATTATTTTGAAATCCTCTGGATTTTCTATAAAATTCAGCGAATAAGAAAGTAATGAGACAGATATTCGCCGAATAATATTTGAATTTAATCGCAAAGGAAGGTATGGTTCAAACAATTGCCAGCATCCCCATCCAAAATTTCGTAGAAGCCTAAATACTTGATTTCTAAGTCGTATACTTAATTGAGTATTTTCTAAATACTGTTGAGAATGATAACTATCAGACAAATTTGAATAAAGCTTACTCATGAAAACATTGGTTTTAGAAACATGATCAATAATAAACTTTTGGAGAGGCCTTGGTTTGCTTCTGAGATATATACCATCGCATTCAAGATGTACAGTTCTTTCGAAAGCACGGAAAGTTATTAAGTTTAATATTGTGTCATTGTCGAGTTCTTTCCATTGGTGCTCAGCACATGATGAACAAATAAGCCGATAAACATCTCCATATTTTGTGAATAAGTTTTCATTCCCATCCAAAACAAGAATTTTGGACGGATTACCAATTTGATGAAAAGAATCCTCATAATTACTATTAATCAATATGATGCGAGATCCGTCGTTTTGACGAGAAAAAGAAATTCTCATTGAGTAAAAAAGGTCTTCAATCATATCAAGCATTTTTTCGTATTGAGAAACAACGACAATATGTTCATTATTATCATAACCTTTTTTACACAATTTCATTAACACGCTCATTTTTGTTGACACATCAATCAAATTCATGTTAGATTGATACTCAATATTAGGAATTAAGTAAGGATGAGTACACATTCGACACAAGCATTCCTTGATATTATGTGGATAAGGGTAATTCGATGTAATCATTAATTTAATCATTTTTTTTTGTTTTTCAGATAGATCGCATTCAATATAGGACAGTTGATAAGACACCTGGATTTCATTACTATCATCTTCTTCTTTTGAATAATCCTTAATTGACGAGCGAATTCTTAATATATCTTGAGAACTAATACAACCATCAACTTTTTGTAAAACTCCCAGCAGATGGTTAGTTGTTTTTGCAAAATTTTGAAGGGGCTCTGAGTGGACACATATTATATTCGAAGATTTCAGGTATCCTTCTGGAATTGACATACTTGATGTTTTAAAAACCAAGGCTGATGTCCAATCAAGTAAATGAAGCTTATGATCTGGCTGCGAAAAGATTTCGGGAGTGGTTATCATAATCTGAAACATAAACTCGTTTCCAGAGGAAAATGCATGTTTGTTAATGATTTCCAGATTTTCTAGATGTCCATAATAACACAGTGTGGTTAAAAATGGATGTGTTGATACTAATTGATATATTTTGAGAATATTATCTAAAGGAGATAGAATCAAGAAGGGTCCATATTCATCACATTCTCTATAAAGCTTTTCGCATAATGCTAGAAATGATATTGGGCTAAATATACCATGCATGCTATCAATGTTAACATTAGATTGCTGATTATAATGATCAATGAACACATTTGTGGTTATTGTTTGATTGTTGTCAAGTTTGCAATCCATTGTACTATCATTAACAATATAATTAAGTTTCTTATGGTTTTTAGGGGCTAATCTATTAATTTTTGGATGCTTAGCCTGTATTCTTGATTCAAAGAGTTGAAGCGAATAAAAATCTATGTTTTCTTCCCACGTTAGTTGTGTGAAAGGGAGATTTTTCCATTTGACAAGATATTTTTGGTTTTCACGATAAACAATTCGATCTATTTCATTATATGAAGGATCATATATATTTTTTGCATCAAACTGGGGAGGCATTTGCTTTCTATACATACCAATAAGCCTCCTTCCATCATGATGCTTCTTCAAAACATTTTCATGAACCCAAATTGAGTCTCTATAAGATTTTCCAATAAGTTTAAGCAAAAACTCAACTTGATCTTTATCAACCGATCTAGAGCCAATGATAAAATCAATTTCATCGTTTATTTCATCCCGTTTTTCATTTATTATAAAACTCTCGACTGAGTTGGTTTCCATAAGATTTTTTAAAAAATGGCCTATTTCAACCCATAAATCATTAGTTCAATGTGATTGTTTAAAAAAATATTCTTTTTGGGCCTGTTAATGGATTTACTAATGATTTTGGAAATATTTCATTTTTAGTGGTACTAATTAAAAAGGATAATATAGTTTTATTGTTATATTGAATTGGATTCTTCGCAACCAATATACATATCAACTCAACAGTGTAATTTTTGAATCCAATAAGAGTTTTGATTACTAGATTATGCTTATATAATATCATTGAATATCAGATATTCCACTAATGTCTACATCAACCTCTGACAAGGAAGAATCAGAGGATTCTAATAAAACCCCAATAAACCTACTCTCTGATTCAGTGCATTTATATAAATTCTCCAAATGTTGAACTTTGTGCTTTAGTGATCCTTTCTCTGCAATAAGCTTGGATATCTGCCCTTTTAGTTTCTCAATTATTGACTTTTTCCCTTTTATTCTATTAAACATATCATTAATCAAGTCCTTTTTCTTATTAATCATATTTTTATCATTGGTTATTTCATATGAGTGAGAAATACTATTTGATGAGCTGTTTGGATTCTGCCTTTTTTTCCTCAAATCAATAATTTGAGCTGATACAGAGTTAATTTGATAAATAATTGATGATGCATCCCTAATTCTCGATTTATATTCTTTAATTCTTTCCAGTTTTAAAGAGAGATTACCAGATATTTGAGATCTAAGTGTTTGGAATTCTTCATCTGTCCTGGCTAAAGAGTCAATATGAGATAAAAATGTCTCCCTCTTTTCCTCAAACAAATGAGAGATATTTTCTATTCTGGTTCTAAACAATGAAAGGTCAATGTTGGTTTTAGGAACATTTAGGTTTTCAGGGGAGGCAACATTTGGAAATACTTGATGATTTTTCTCGACAAATATGTTTCTGCATTTCATGTTTTCTTTCTTTTTCTTAATCTTAGTTAGTTTTCTATTGCATTCTTTTTCCCAATTAGCAATCTGTTCTTCAAGCATATAAACAGTATTATTTTTCAAAATCTTTTGGTATTTTTCATTTATAAATTCTATTTTCATGACTTCATCGACAAAATAATGGTCATCAAAAGGCTCTGTTAGAATTTGACGAGCAATTGCTTCTCTATCTTCAAATTTTTCAAGTTTTTCCCTACATCGAATAATTTTTTTCATATAAAAATCTTCCTCAATGCATTCATCGCCAAAAGAATCATCCAAATCACTATCAATGAAATGGTGGCTATTCATCCTTTTTTTCTTGGGCGTATGATATCTATTATTGTTGTATTCGATTTTTTTACTAATATTTCTATTACTATTGTATTCAGGAGACAGTCCCCGATATCTAGAAATACGTTCTTGTATAGATGGAGATTCCATATTAGCGAAAACTATATTCTTTCTTTTATACTGTATCTTAATACCAATTCTATGATTCATATATTTTTTGTGGTTTAAACAAATTATTATAATGGGATCTAGTATTTCGAATGTTTATTCATATTTATTTAAATATCCATCAAAGAAGATATCGATTATTGGACTTGGTGGATGTGGGAAAACATGTATTTTATATAGGTTGATCCAAAATGAATTTGTATCTACTTTCCCTACAATTGATTTCAATTTTGAGAGTTTGGTATATTCTGATTTGGAATTCATTTTTTTTGATTTTACTTCAGCTCAGAAAATGCAAAGTATTATCAGGAAATACTTCGAGGGATCAAATGGGATAATTTTTGTTGTTGATGGGAGCGATAATGAAAGATTTGAAGAGTTCAAAAGCTTTTTCAAAGAGAAAATGTTATTTGATGAGATTGGGTCATGTGGATCAATAATGATTCTTTCCAACAAAAGCGAAATTGATCAAAGCATAAGTGTTGAGTTCATCAAAAATGAGCTAAATCTAAATGATTACGGTAGAGAAATTGGAGTTTTTGCAGTTAGTGCCAAAAACAACACCGGATTATGGAATTCTCTTGATTGGTTAGCATCAAAACTCAAAGAAAATAGCTAAAAGCTTTATTATTTTGTCGAATCAATAAATGACTTGTATTCATGATATGTAGATTTGCGGTGAGAAGATTGATATCTTCTCATCTTCACATTTTTAATTTGATCTTCTTTCAAACGAGATCTAAGCCCGCTCTTCTTTGCTAGCTGATGCAAAGTCTGCAGCTTGTTCCAGTTCTGTTCAGCTGCAACTTCAGGTAGAAATGTAGCATTGTGACCATTATACTCAAATATGACACCATGAATTCCAACTTCCCAGTCAAATGGGTCTTTGCACGGCTCGAAACTATGAAGAAGACTCACTTCACATTCTAATTCTTGGATTTCACTCTTGGTTATTGGTGAAAATCTCGGATCTTCAAACGCAGCAATTTTAGCATACTCATACAACCCGATTGGAAACTCTTGAGGTTCAAAACATCCAATACATCCCCTAAGATTGCCATTAATTGTCCAGGTCACAAACAAAGGACAGCTTTCCAGATTTTTTGGTTCTTTAACTATATGATCGTAAACTACACGGCATTTTGTCCGAGAAAGATGATTATCTATCGATTCAAAACATCCATAACATAATTCAGGCGAAACCTGCATGTAAACATGTTTACAAACGATTATTATGGTTTTTGTAATATCGTCGGTCTCTAAAAGACGTTTGATTAATATTATCATGGAGTTTAATCAGGAAAACGAGAATATTGGTCGCGAAATTTTAGAAAAATTCGAATCTGGGGCTTATCTAGTCAAAAAAGAAGACAAAGACCAAGATTTTCAAAGTTTCATCGATGATTTCGCAGGATTTATAAAATCTAATGGTTTTTCTAAAGGATTTGTTCCTGGTTCTTCTAATACATATAGTAGCATGATTAGTCATGTTGATGGATTAATCAGCCAAATTCAGAATAAATGCAGCAACAAGGTACAAATTGCACCTCACAATGAAAACTTGTTTTTAGTTTTAAATGTATCATTGAAGTTTTTGAAGGGATATGCAGGAAATAATGAATTAGAAAGAAAATATTCCAAGCTTAAAACTGCATATGATAAAGTGTTGAATCAATCTTGTCAACAGGATACCATGAATAGCCTTGATGAATCTCTAACTCTGGCAAATGAGAAGACAAAAAGGGAAAATTTGTCTCTTCAAAATGAACTCAAGAGGCTACAAGACCAGAATCAAGAATTTCGAGCAATAATAGGGAATTTGAAATCCAATAATGATTCTCAATTGGGAAGAGCAAACGAACTTACATCTTTTTTGATATCACATTATAATCTTCCGACTGACACAGGATTAGATACTGTTTTATCAGCTTTGAAAAAGCGAATTCAAAATGATGTCATTAAAGAGATTCAAGTGGAAAACATTCAAATACACCAAGGAATGCAACTTCAGCTTGAAACAATTACCAAAGAATTAATCGAGTCACAAAAGAAGAACCAAGATTTGTTTATTGAAAACAATTCCCTCCAAATTAATATCCAAAGAATTCAACAAGAAAAGGAAATTATTAAATCTCAACTTGATGAAAAGGAGAGACTTCTTCGTGACTATCGGCCACAAGTTGATTATCCCAACGTTTCTAATGAACCCATTAACACCAAACAATTTGTTCTCGAGACAGATCTCCAAGTTCAGCAATTAAAGAATCAAGAGCTTCAAGAATCAGTCTCAAAGAAGCGTTCAAAGATAAGGAAACTTCAGAATCAATGCCAATCTTTGTCTGAAGACAACAGGAGAAAAGATTCTCAAATACAATCCTTATTATTAGAGAATGGAGAGCTCAAGATGAATAACGATGACTTTTCGAGCAAGCTTATGGATGAAAGCGAAATCACCATATTATCCGAAGAAAACTCTCTTAAAGATAAACAAATTGAAAGACTAAATGTTGCACTGAATGAATTATCAGCCCAATTTATCAAAACCACTGAAGATTTAGGAAACGAGAACATGTCCAAGAACAAACTTATCTCTTTGGTCCAAAAGCTTTCATCTACATTAGTAAGCTGTGAAAGCAATACAATGTTATTATCGTCTGAATTATCTGATGTGAAGTCTAGACTATCAAAATCATGCGAACTTTATAATGAATTACTTAGCAAATATAAAGACAATTCTGTTAATCCTCACAAAATCCTGGAAGAAATAAACGGATTTATCGAATCAAATTACTCCAAAAGTGTACTAACAGATCAGATTCAGAGAATCTTTTTGGATCCCTCATTATCAATCACAGGAAGGGTTTGTGAGTCATTCAGAGTTCTTTTGCAACACATCGAGGATTTAAGCAAATCACAAGAATCAAATCAGTTTTTAGGATCTAATTTATCTCGAGAAAATCAGAGACTTCAGTTTTATTTAAGGAATATTATCAGGTTTGTTAATCAAACTTTGAATAGCCAAGAAATACAAGAATGGCTATTTGCTGAAGTTCATCCAAAAGAATTCATTCAACAAATTCAATCAAATTGTTCTCGTATCGAATCTTTCCTTAAAACCAATTGCTTAGAAGATGAATCCTATCCAATTAATGAAACATATGCTCATTTCCCTTCTTTATCTGAGTCAATATTATCTGATATTCAAAATGACTCTAGAAAATCTGTTGACGAACTTCTTTCTTTAATTGGTACATTTGCTCTGAGTAACGAAATTATGATTAAATTTTCGAATGAACTTCAGGCAAAATGTAGAATATATTTTGATGAGCTTCAAAAAGCTCAAAGCCAAATACACATTGTTGAAGATTCATATGAAGAGCGTATATGCCAAGAAAAAGATTTTTATGAATCAGAAATCGAAAGGATACAGTCTGAAATGGATTCTGCCCTCTCGAAGCTTCAAATTATTCAAAATGTTTTGAGGAAAGGCTCAGTAGAAGAAAATCCATCAAGTACTGTTATCAAGTGTATCAATCTTCTAAATGATCAGAAAACAGAAATCGACAATGATAACGAGTTAACACAAAATGAATATATTCAAAATCTTGAAAGGCAATTAGAAAATATGAATGATGAGATTAATCTGAATAACGATAAGCTTGCCAAACTCTCCGATAAGCACAATAAAGTGAAGGCTTCTCTAAAATCAGAAATTAGAATATTGCAAGATGCATTAGAAGCCAGTGAGATGAATCACTTAGCAATAATAGAAGACCACCAAGAAAAGCTTAATGAGATCACAAAGTTAAAGGATACTTTTCAATTAGAGAATAACAAACTACTCAAAGAAGTATCTATTCTAAAAGAGAAAATCGAGAAACAAAATTCTGCTATTGAAGAAATCCAAGAAGAGCATGATAAAACCATGTCACTTCACATTAAACAGTTTGAAGACAAATTAATGGAAAACGAGACCAAACAAAAGGAAGAAGCAGACAAAATATCTGAAATTATTCGTAAGGAAAGAAATGAAAAGAGAGAATTAGAAATATCTTTTAAATCTGAGATAAAGAAACTACAAGGTGAAATTGAAATTCAAAACCAACGAGCTACAGAAATTCGAGACCATTATGAACAAATTAATGCAGATCTTCGTACAAAACTTTCGGAGGCTAGGCAAACCGAAGCAGAATCTAAGACTTTATATAATCAAATCTCATCTGAAATGAAAGATTATAAGTCTCAAATATCTTCCCTTCGAGTTGACAACAAAATGCTTCAAATGAAGATAACTACTTTGGAAGAGAAGCATAAAAGGGAAAAATCATTAATGGAGAACCAATTCCAGATGAAAGCCATGAACATTGAAACAGATTTCTCAGCAAAGTATGAAGAAATCAAGAATTTGGCTAACAAGTCGCACCAAGCTTTCCTTATTAGGATATGGGAAATTTTCAGCGATATGATTGACTATAATCAACAAATCAATGATATGAATGCTATTGAGTTACTCGAAAGATTCCATTCAGGGCTCTTATCAATGTATAAATCTAATGCCCAAATTGATCAGTTAAAGAATCAATGCTCATTCATTCAAAAGTTGCTCAATGTTGAAAGTATCGAACAAAGCATTCCAGCTATCGAGAAACTCATCCAGTGCGCAAAGGAGAATGAGAATAATTATGTAAAAGTTTCGGAAACCAGAAAATCAATTATTGCTTCATCAGATGCCACCTTAAGGGAATGGGAAGAATGGGGAAGGAGAGTATACTCACTAATAACTGATAGCTTTTCTATATCGAAGAAATCAAGCGAGCTTCGTGGTATTCTTGAAGAGGCTTTACTGAGCTCTATTAGCCAAAGACAAATCACAAAAAGGATTTCTATGCTGAGAGATGAAAAGAAACTCCTCATTTTGCATCCATCAATCCTCCATAAATCCATAAAACCATATAAGCGCCAATCACTTACAAGTATCATTGCTGTGTTTACTTCAATACATAGACTCCAAAAGCAATCAGGTCATTTGAAATGTATGATCTCTTTGCCTTCTTTTGAGCAACAAAAGAAAGAAGAGTCTATCCCAGCTTTTTCTGGAAAGAAGAAGTGGCCAATATTGTCAATTGCATAAATCACTTATTTATCTTTGAGATGTACTGTTCCTTCAACAGGATCTTTGGAATACAAATGTTTCATTGTATATATCCAACTTGCCAGGAGCAAGAAAGGGGAAACAGATCCCAAAATTGGTATTATCCAGCTACTTTCGAGAGTTCCAACTGTGGGAGATGCCACATAATATGGATACCCAATAAAAAGAACAGCATCTTGATGCAAAGGATTACTCTTAAGATTCAAATTGGCTCCTATTCCAACATCAGTACACGAGGCCTTTGTTTCAAGTCTGATTAGCCATGGTTTCTTTGATGGAACACTGATAGAAGACACTCCATTCCCGCGCAAGGTTTCATATGCAACACCATCCACAATTTCATGGAAAACAGTAATTTTTTCCGTGTTAAGGTAAGTATCTGAGATATTATAGACCAAATTATCATCAGCTGGACAATAAAAAATGCATTCATCGGTTGGATGTTTTGATGTGTTCAGTCTCACTTGATAGTTTGATTCGGTGATAACTTTAATACCCGAAACACATGTAGTTTCCGGGAATGCAGCATATGAAACACTAAAACAGGTAGCATTATCCATTTTAAACAAAACTTTGGCATTACCATCTGGAAAATGCAAAGCAGGCTTAGATATATTCAAAATAACAGAAGGGGATGTTGGAGGAGATGAAACAGAAATCTGAGTCTTTGGAGAAACCCTATTAATAACAAATAAGAATCTCTGGTTAATTGGTGGATATATCTCAACAGTTTCAGCAGTTTTAGAGCAATAATTAAATGTTCCGATCTTAGAAGACAGTGAAAAGTATGTTGAATCGGAGATGATTCCTTGAATGAGCCAGAAGAAAAACATTAAAAAATGTGTTTATTGAGCCCCAAGATACTCATCCCATGAGGCCTTTATCTTTGCGGACTGGTATCTTTGAACCCTCATTCGATTGAGCACGTCAGGTGTGAGTTTTTCGGAAAAGCCAGCCTTCCTAGAGAGATAAGCAAGTGTTTCCTCCTTATTCCAACCTTGTTCTGAGGCAACTTCGGGGAGGAAAGTTGCACTGCAGTGATCAATAAATATCCTGATTCCGTGCTTTCCTACCTCCCAATCAAAAGGGTTATCAGCATCTTCAAATGAATGGAGAAGACTGATACCGCATTCCAAATTTGGCAACTCCTTTGTTGCAATTGGAGGAAATCTTCGATCCTTAGTGCCAGCTGTGATAGAGTATTCTTGAAGACCTGGCCACAGTGGAATATCGCTGAATATTCCTATGCATCCACGAAGATCACCGTTTTTTTTCCATGTAACAAACATAGGGCACTTCCTATGGTCTTCAGATTGGATCATCTGTACAAATTTGTGCTTTTTACTATTAGAAATGTAGTTTTCAAGAGTCTCAAAGCACAAAAAGCACATAATTTTAGTCGCTTCCATAAATAATGTTTATTACAGGGGTGGTGAGAGGAATTGTTGAAACAAATTGCCAGATTAAAGGTTCCATTGTTAGACAAGGAACTTCTTGAGGAATGGTTAATTCTGGTTTGAAACAACAAAGAACGTAGAATAGATCAATAGTGATTGTATTGTTTGTGATACACTATTATTTGGTTAATGTAGCTAATCGATATACTATCTTAGATGAGAAATCCAAGAAAACTACAAAAACCAATACTTATATGAAGTATCGGCATCATTGGTGACAATTCATTTAATTGTAATCAATAACTTTTATGTGCTCATTCCTATATATACAGTTTCTTTCAGGATTTGAAAATAGCTATAATAAATTTGGTTATAATAAGTGCTATATAACTCTATATTGAGGATTTCTCGTTCTTTCACTCTTCAAAATTCAACTACAAACTTGATGGTTTGATTATTGGAAGACATGTTCCTTAAAACCAACATCAAATCTAATTTCTCTTATGAACAACATTGAAATCAATCTCTGGTATCTCGAAACACTAACATAATCCAAAAGTAGTAGAAATAATCTTAATCTTATGTTCAAATTTTAAGTCAAACCAAATTCAAGAATGGTTTTTGTTCTAAACAATTGAAAAGGTTAAATAGTATAATCCATTTGTGAACACCTATGATAATTTACACATACAAAATAATAGACATTGATACAATAATTGGTATAGTGGTTATGAATTTTGATATAACAGGTTCAAAAGTACATGGAGGGTTCATTGTGGGGCATGGTACACTTTGAGATATGGATTCGGTATTTAGATAACAAAATATTGTATAGAATTGATCGAAAGCGTATAATTGGGTTGGATTCATGTTGAATGTATTATTGGTGTTTGTGTAGTATTTAGAATATGATATAAATGAATAAATGCTGCTATGGCATATATAGCAATCCTTCAGTATTAGATAATAATTAGAACGAATTAGAATATTTGTATTGTTAAAAAAAATGCAAGATAATACCTCATATGGCACATTATAATCAGGAATATAGCAAAAGAGTATATAAGGTGCTGAATTATTAACAATGTTAATATATCTTTTTCTGAAAACCCGATTGTTTCCTGCGAATCCATTAAAGTACACAAGATAGTTTAATGGGAATGTGTTGTTGATAATAGATGAATACTCAAATTGTTGCCCATATCCATTCATAACAAATAGACTTGAATAGCCTTTGTTGTTACTGCAATTAGAATTAGAATAGAAATAGAAATTTGTCATAAAGTATTGATGTTCTCTAATATTAGTATTCTTCGATGATGTGAATGTCGAATATTGCAGAGTGACATTATTGAGTTGAAGATAAAACATAGAATATAAGTAATTTGAATAGCATTCAAACATGCATACTTTCGACAAACTGAGATAACTTGAGCCTGTGACAAAATGGATCTCTCCATAATTAGAATTGGTCACACATTCAGCAAAAACACATGATTCAATAGTGTGATTGTTAGCATATGAATTCGAAACAAATATACATCCACTGTTAGCTGAATAGCATTTGATGAACATGCAATCAAAAATGCTAACACTGCTGTTTAATCCACTATGAACATAATACAATGAAGAACCAGATTGACTCTGACAATCAATGAATTGTGTTCGTTCAAGTCTCAAATTGTCAACATCATTGCAATAAATTGCACCACCATATGATTTAGACACACATTCTTTGAACAAACTGTTAGAAATCATTCCTTCATTCGTCTGATTGATATACAAACCACCTCCATTCAAACTGCTATTCAACTTAACAAATGAATAGTTATCAACTTTCAACACCAAAACAGGTCTTTCGATTCTAGAGGAGTATATCCCAGAACCCTTCTCTGTCAAATTCAAATTACTCAGTTGTTTGTCAGATAACTTGAAGACTTGTTTCTTAAAACCAACATCGAATCTCTCATTTCCCTCATGAACAAGATTGAACTCATATTCTGGTATCTCGAAACACGAACAAAAGCCAAAAACAATTGCAATAATCATCAAATTGTTATAATAAATATATTTTTTTGAATAAAACCATAACCGCCACTTCTTCACAAATCAAATCATTGACAGATAGATTTTTATCGTTTCAAATGTAATGAATGGGATAATTATTACCCTGGTGACTTTACAAAAAGTGTAATGTTGAAAAAAAATAAAGTTTATAACAGATGGGTAATAATTGATAGAGAGACAATAATCGGTATGGTGGAGACATATTTTGAGATAGCAGGCTCCATAGTGCAAGGAGGGTTCATTGTTTGACATGGAGCTTCTTCAGAGATAGTTAAATCTTCTGATACACAAAAAACAGTGTTAAACTGTTCAAATGTGATTTGGCTTGTTGGTCTAATATCGATGGTATTGTTTGTATTTACAAAAGTTCCGCCATGAATAATGTATTGGTACATACTGTTATGAGCAATGTAACAGTCTTTAAGAACGAGATAATAATCATACCGGATTAAACATCCATTGTTATTAAAGAGAATACAATTTAAAATTTCGAATGGTACAGCAGAATTAGAAACAGCAAAATAAACAATATAATTAGCGGCATTACTAATAATATTCAGATATCTGTTTCGGAATACTCGATTGCTTCCAGAGTATCCATTATAGAAAACAAGATAACTAGATGTGAATGTGTTGTTGATAATAGATGAATACTCAAATTGTTGCCTTAAACCACAAAAATTGAAAAGATTCGTGCTACCTTTGTTGTTACTGCAATTAGAATTAGAATAGAAATAGAAATTTGTCATAAAGTACTGATGTTCTCTAATAATAGTATTCTTCGATGATGTGAATGTCGAATATTGCAGAGTGACATTATTGAGTTGAAGATAAAACATAGAATAATAATAACTCGAATAGCACTCAAACATGCATACTTTCGACAAACTGAGATAACTTGAGCCTGTGACAAAATGGATCTCTCCATAATTAGAATTGGTCACACATTCAGCAAAAACACATGATTCAATAGTGTGATTGTTAGCATATGAATTCGAAACAAATATACATCCACTGTTAGCTGAATAGCATTTGATGAACATGCAATCAAAAATGCTAACACTGCTGTTTAATCCACTATGAACATAATACAATGAAGAACCAGATTGACTCTGACAATCAATGAATTGTGTTCGTTCAAGTCTCAAATTGTCAACATCATTGCAATAAATTGCACCACCATATGATTTAGACACACATTCTTTGAACAAACTGTTAGAAATCATTCCTTCATTCGTCTGATTGATATACAAACCACCTCCATTCAAACTGCTATTCAACTTAACAAATGAATAGTTATCAACTTTCAACACCAAAACAGGTCTTTCGATTCTAGAGGAGTATATCCCAGAACCCTTCTCTGTCAAATTCAAATTACTCAGTTGTTTGTCAGATAACTTGAAGACTTGTTTCTTAAAACCAACATCGAATCTCTCATTTCCCTCATGAACAAGATTGAACTCATATTCTGGTATCTCGAAACACGAACAAAAGCCAAAAACAATTGCAATAATCATCAAATTGTTATAATAAATATATTTTTTTGAATAAAACCATAACCGCCACTTCTTCACAAATCAAATCATTGACAGATAGATTTTTATCGTTTCAAATGTAATGAATGGGATAATTATTACCCTGGTGACTTTACAAAAAGTGTAATGTTGTGTTTTCTTACCCTTTTTGTTTCATCAACGCAGTACTTTACTAAAACAGCATATGGTGCTACATGGCTAATGGTTTTTCATCATAATGCTACTGGTGGACATATGTTTCGCAATATTTCTGATGTTTTGAATTCCAAAACAAGTAATATGTACAGTATCCTTGGTGAAATTACCGACAATATGAAAATCAACAATAAATTCGAGTTCCTCTTGGAATATCACGGATATCAGGGGTACAATAGATGGAGACAGGCTTTGAATCCAATGGTTGAGTTTGAAGTGAATATGTCTACTGCGGATGGATATGAGCCGATTAATATCACATGGTCATCAAAGGAATTTGGGGGTCTGATTAGGAAAAATGAAACGACCAACACAATAATCGAAGGTTCAGCTGGAAACTTAGGCTTATGGTATTACACTATTGGAGCAATTTATAATAACTCTTGGTCTCTTTCAAAATGCCCTCCACTTGGCGATTGCTTCCCTGGGTTTGAAAGCTTTGTTAGAATTGTGACTTTGTGGATCAGGACAATTAACCAGTATCCAGCAATATGCCAAACAATCCACAAGCATCATTACTACCTTCCTATACATGTCCTTGCTATGCATTTCCTATTGTATCATTAAATTCTATGAGCAACAATGCTCTTTTTTTTGTGTTTCTTGTGTCTCTTGTTTTTTGTCATTAAGTAGGGCAAAGTGCTTCGCAATTTCTTGGAAAAGTTCAGCTATTCCTTCACCTGTCTTAGCACTGGTTTCCATATATTCAACTTCAACCCCTGTAGAATAAGCCATTCCAACAGTTTTCTCAACCTCACGAGTTTCAAAAAGATCAATTTTGTTACCAACTACTATAATTAGGAGCTTACCACTAACAGATTCCTCTAATTCATTAAGCCAGTAGTCAATATCCTGGAATGAAACCAAACTTCCAACATCAAATACAATAATGGCAGCATTTGCATCACGATAGTAGAATTTAGATATTGATTTATAATATTCTTGACCAGCAGTATCCCAAATGTTCATTTTAACAATTTTACCATTAATTGTTGTCATGTATGTCGACAAAACTGCTCCTAGTGTTGGCGATGTATCCGAAGAAAAACTATCAAACAAAAGACGCCTTATTATAGAAGTTTTACCGCTACTGACTGCTCCCAAAACTACAACTCTGAATGTGTTTGAAGTGTTATTTGAGATCATATTTTTGTCCTCAAATATATCAATAAGGATATAGCTATTCGTGAATCTGATAATATTGCGTTTGAAGTTAAATATGAAATGTAATGCATTAATATATATCAATTTTCTATTCAATAACAGAAAACCCCATTCACTTTATTATGATCCATGAATACTCTTGTTTGTTTCCCTCGAGTTTTTAAAAATTGAAGAATGAATAATTGTATTCATCTCATAGAACCATCTTCACAATTGAAAAGATTAATGTCCTTTTCAAATGACGAAATTGGAATTGTTGATAATTCTCTTCTTCAATAGATCTATGAAAGAGTAGTTTCATTTATTCTTGAAGTCTCATCAAACTTAGTTGTTTCAATTACAAAGATAAACAGGCAATAAAAAATTCATTTTATTTGATTTTTTGGAATGTATGGTGAGAGATCAATAACAACTTTAGATGCATTGTTGGATAATGAATTCAATATGAATCTGTGTTCAATGTTATGAGATATTGCAATTGGTATTTCTGATGAAAAATTAAGGTTTTTCTTAATGGCTTTAAGTGCAATGATAAAAGTTTTGAAAAAACTAATCACACCAATCACATCAATAGATGGAAACAACCCAGATATTTCAACAGCACCATCTTTGATTTTCTTTTTGAGAACAGAATCAACTAAAATGGTAAAAATTCGATTTGATCCATGCATAGATGGATGTGTGATTCCAATATCGTACGATATTCGTCGAGAGTATGACACAAAGTTAGTCAATGAACGAATTTCATTCATAAACTGAGACATAAGAATACATGGAATTAATATCTGAATCTGGCTAAAAGAGAGTGGAACACTTTTCCCTGTATCAAACTCTCGAAGGCTTGTTATTATTGTATTCAAGGCTATTTTCCATTGTATTTGATCAAACGATCCTTTCTTCTCTTTAAATCGAGGCCTAGTATTAATATACAAGTCAATCAACTCCCATATGTATGTAACAGTCTCAATCTCAAAGAATAATGGCGTCGAAACAGATTTAAACTCTGAAAAATCATTAATAAGTTTTGTATGCTTGCGGTATTTGGCTCTATAATATGGTAAAACAACTTCAAGTTCTCGAACCCATTCACCTCTGTACCTATTTCTTTTTTCAAGCAGAGATGACCCTCTCATTATGAGTTTTTTCATTATTTGGGGAAGCAAAAGTGGATTTTTTTGTAGCAAAACCAAAACCAAGTGCCCCTTCTTTCCAAAAAGAGCCATAAATTCTTCCGTATATATTGGAGATGTCTCAAGCACAATAACCCCATAGTCTGTGAGGCCTTTACGTACTGTTGAATTTCTAGAAATATCAATATCAAGAATTGTATGGTTATCTTCAACAGTCTCAAGAGAAGATGGAACTTGTTGAGTGATTGTCCTCTTATTTGGATTTTCTTCAGAATTCTGTTCGCAAGACACCCATTTTGTATTAATGATTGAGTTAATCCAAGGATCTTTTCCTGAACAAATCGGATTTCCGAATGGGTAATATGTTTCTGAATAACTACCTATTGATTTTGGAAGGAGTTTTCCATTTGATAATGGGTTGGATACTTGGCTAAAGAACTCATCAGCTCTTCTGGATTTTCTATATCTCACATCATTAACCATATCTTGTAAATCATTAGAAGAAATATCGTTATTTTCATATAATGCCTTTATGCAATCAAGTGGAGAAACATGAATTCCTGATGAATTGCAGAATTCTAATAATTTGGAATTTGTTTGCTCGACCCTTTCTTGAGTGATTGGAGAAGAAAAAAGCTGACTCTTTGGTATCACTTCAACTGGAACTTTGAAATTATAAATTTTCCTAATCAAATTTGGTGGTTCAACATTGTGCAATTCTTTCTCTGATTCTATTGTTTTTAATAAATAATATTCAGGGTATTTTGATACAGAAATCCTATCAATCAATGATTTATTGTCATTATAAGAGGATATTCTTCCAATATAGCTAAAAAACTCAGTTTTTGATTCATCCATTTTTTTAATAATAATCCAACAATAAATGGAAGATCTTCTTGTTTTGCATAATACTAAAATGAGTTTCAGTTTTAGCGAACCTGATTCGGATTTAGTTCGAAAAATGCTTGAAGAGGAGAATAAATCACTAAGCCAAATGAATGAATTATATCAAGCAGAGCTGAAACAGAAAACATCTGCTTTAGAAAAATCGCTTATTGATTATTCTTCTTTAAAAACCCAATATGAAGAGTTATTAAGGAGACTAACTGATATACAAATAGAAAATAAAGCGAGCACATCAATTCCTTCTTCTCCAAACAAAATAGTGAATGATCTTCAAAGTGAATTGCGAAAAAGGAATGAAAAAGAGCAAGTTTTATTGAAGAAAATACGAATTCTAAAACAAAAAAATCGGAATTTGCAGCAATCATCTCACTTTAATGGACAAACTTCAATCATTGACAGTCTATCAAAAGCATATCCATTACAAGAAAGACACAAATCAAACATCGACCTCTATTTGAACGAGGCAGTACAGTTTTTGTTTAATCAATATAATCAATCAGAGAAATACAATGAAGAGTTGAGAAGAATTAAATACAAATACAGTAAGTTGAAGAACTACTACAAGTCATTTGCTGAAAGAGTATCTAACAACAATAAGCTTCTTAACATTGTTTTAGAAAAAGGAAACAGTGGTTCTCTTGAAGAAACATTCATACAAGAGCTTGATAGGCTTTGGAAATGGGTGAAAACAAATAAGGTCTAAGGGGGGATTTCCTTATAGAGATTGCAGCATTTCTCAATCGCATCGCAAATAGTGAAGACATTTGTTGTATCGAGCGATCTTGATATCGATATTAAAGAAGAAGCATATTTTGGGTATTTTCTTCCATCAATTAGTTGGTTTTCGAGCACTTTAAGCAGTTTTTTGCGCATTTCATCGTTTTCCCTTTCTATTTGGTTTGATTTTCTCCTCAAAAGCTTGTTTTCTTTTTGAATCGTCTTCATTTGCTCAATGTCATAGTTTTTTGGATTCAAAACATTTTTATCATCATTTACAGCATCTCCTATACTTTTTTTAGATAATAATCGCTCGGTTTCTCTTATTGCTCTTGAACATTCTATAGATAGTTGCTCAGATGCCGATATTGACTCCTCTAATAACAATTTATACTTTTTTTCGATCTCAAATCGAATATTTCTTTCTTTCTCAAGTTGATTTCTCAAATATTCGATAATATCATTTTTAGAAGAATCTTCTTCATTCATCAATAAATGAAAATGATTCTTAATTTATTGTTTATTCTCTAAAGCCAATATACTGGCTATTTCGGCAACGTCTTTGTCTCCTCTTCCAGAAACATTAATCACAACAATATCATCTTTTGGCAAACTTGGAATGAATTTCATAGCATATGCAATAGCATGTGAGCTTTCAATAGCAGGAATAATGCCTTCATTCTTTGATAACTCCAGAAATGCGTTGATTGCTTCTTTGTCTGTGACTGACACATATGTTGCCCTCTTTATTGAATTATAATAGCAGTGTTCGGGTCCAACTCCTGGATAGTCTAACCCAGCTGCAATTGAATGAACTGGTAAGGGCTCACCGTTTTCATCTTGCAGTAAATAACATTTGAAACCATGTATCATTCCAAGAGTTCCTTTGGTAATTGTTGCGGCATGGAATGGCGTATCGAGTCCTTTGCCTGCAGGTTCGACACCAATGAGCCCAACTGAAGGATCATCAATGAATTCAGAAAAAGCACCAATTGCATTACTTCCGCCTCCAACACAAGCAATCACATAGTTAGGGAGAATATTATTAATACCAGTGATTTCTCTCAGTTGTGACTTAATCTCTTTGCTAATTATTGATTGAAAATACTTAACCATTTCTGGATATGGATCTGGACCAACGGCAGAACCTAACATGTAGTATGTTGTTTGAAAGTTTTGAACTAAATCAAACAATGCTACATCAACAGCATCTTTTAGTGTTCTTGTGCCACTCTTAACAGGAATAACCTCAGCACCAAGCATTTGCATCCTAAATACATTGAGTTCTTGTCTCCTACAATCCTCTTCTCCCATATAAATTATGCACTTCATATCGAACAATGCACACGCAGTTGCAGTTGCAACTCCATGTTGACCAGCTCCTGTTTCAGCAATAACACGTTTTTTCCCCAAATACTTGGCTAATAATGCTTGGCCAATTACATTATTTATCTTGTGCGAACCTGTGTGATTCAGATCTTCTCGTTTTAGATACACTTGAGCTCCTCCAAGCTTTTTTGTAAGCTTCTCTGCGAAATATAATGGACTAGGTCTTCCAACATACTGTTTCATATAGTATTCAAAGTCTTGGTTAAACTTTTCATCATTCTTTAGCTTATAAAATGCCTGTTTCACATCTTCAAGAACCTTATCAAGATCTTCGTTAACGAACCTCCCTCCAAAAACACCATAATTGCCTTTATTATCAGGACAACAATTACTCATGCTTAAATAAAAATGATTTTATCTGTTTGTCCTTTCACTTCACATTATCATGGTGTATTTTTGATTTGTCTGCAGTTCAAATTCAATTAAGTTCCTTAAAAATTGAAATAAAAGTCATTCAGAATTTTTCTTCTGTGGTCATAGTTTGAATTAAAGCGAATTCTTCAATTATCATTCTCATGTAATTTGTAATCTTATCCAGTCTTCTATTTGATTGATTCCATCCAATGGAAATATCTCGGATAATTTTAATTCGTCGAGAATATCCAGAAGTTTACCAGCTTCTTCGAGAGTGGGATATATATTATTCTTTGATAGGTCAGAGAATAATCCAATGGATAACTGCTTCAGCTTGAAAGAATAATGAGTTGAAGGATCTAAAATATGTATCATTGGTTGATACAGGAGTTTCATAAGATTCTGGCAATGTATCAAAGTAAATGATAGCTCGATTAATGATTCAAGAGTTTTTTCATGAAATTTCTTTGGATGATTAAAAAGGGAATAGAAAAATAGCTCATAATCGTAATCTTTTCTATATATTTCATTTGTAATGATTTTGGTAACCATTAAAAGCTCATCTGGAAAAGATGATTTGAAACACTGATTGATGAATTCCCAAATAGTATCATTATTTAGAATCTCAAAATCACATTTTATAATATTGTAAATAGATTCTAATACCAAAATTCGGCATTTATTAGGCCAATGAAGGATTCCACATATAGTATTTGCTAATAAAGGACAATCGACTGTGAATGTATCAATGTATTTGTAAGAAAGGACATTGATATACTCACAAAACAAAATTTGATCGAAAGGGTCAACTATTTCTTGCGCAAGTTGAAATATACGAGTATAAAAAGGGATTGACAAAGAAATGCATTTGATTTCGCTCATAAGCAAAGACAATAGGATATGAATAGCCTTTACATCCCCATTTGTATCTATTAACGAGAAAATAGCTTCAATAAACGGTTCATTCATGAATGAACATGAAATTCCAGGAATGTTCAAAATAATTGCTTCCAAAAGCTGAAATACCTTTTCTACCAACAATTCTTCTCTTTTTAATATTATAAGATAAATTTTATCAACAATATCTTCCGTAATTAATAAATATGCAAATGATGGAACAATCAGATCCAAAATCTGTTGAATCTTTGAATAAATACACTCTATATCGTTTATATCTGCATCTAAAAAGCCTTCGAACGCCGCTTCAAGAATATCCTCATCATTCAAGTCTATGTTCCTAATCAAATTATTAGATTCATTTCTTTCATGAATCCTGTTAACCCAATTCATATCACTCCCTTTTTCATCTTTTGGAGAATAATAAGCTGATTTTTCCATGAAAAAAATGAAAAGCTTTTTAAAACTGTTGAAAATCATCACTCTTAGTGATATAATATTGAATACCAAAACCAATTAAAATAACACAGCATCCTGATACATCAAGAACAAATGGTTTGAGTGTTTTGATAGTCTTGATATGATAAAGGATGGATGGCAACGCAAACATCGATGAAACGCAAACAAAAAGTGCAAAAAACCAACCATCGAGTGATACAAGACTATCATCCCCCCAAGACCCATTATCATCAATAGTCTGATGAATCCCGTAAACACAAACACTTGAAATCAAAGCAGGAATCAATATATAAAGTGCAGATGAGTTATCAGCTGCGATACAACCACCAACGATCAAAGAACTGCCGACTGTTAATGCTGCCCCTAAGAGAACAAAAGGTACTGCTTTCATTGATATGAATGTCACTTTTTCTTATATCACCGGATAAAAGTGGATCCAGTTTGAAGATTCCAGTGAGTGCCCAAACAGCAATGTGGCTATGCTTCAGATTGACATAGGGATGTTATGGGGAGAAATCAAATTTTTCAGCGATTTTTTAATGAATTATGAGAATAAAATCAATATATTCGATATATTTTAATTTTGTGGAAACTCAATTCTCATATTTCATATCTTCAGATTTGGAATGTGATGAATTTGAGATATCTCGTTTTTGATTCATAAGTAAGGATATTCCAAATACAATACCAATGATGATAACAATTAATGAAAGAATAGTGATTACTATTGTTGTTGAGGATGTATTTGTAAGATCTTGATTTGTGGTTATTTGGGGGGTATTCATTGGTGTTTCTTGGACAGTTTTCATTAGAGTTTCTTCATGAGTATTCATTGGGGTTTCTTCATGAGTATTCATTAGAGTTTCTTTAACAGTATTCATTGGGGTTTCTTCATGAGTATTCATTAGAGTTTCTTTAACAGTATTCATTAGAGTTTCTTTAACAGTATTCATTGGAGACTGCCCAAGTGTTCTCTCTGGCAGAGGTAACTCAGCATTACAATAAATAGATTTGAAAAATTGCATTTGATAAGTCATTGTTTTTGTAAATGAATTATTGATAGCCGTTGATACTGAAGTTAAAGTCGAGAAAATTCCTGAGTGATTTAGGAACGAATCGGATATTACTAGAGAACCAGAACTTACAGAGAATAGGGTATTTTGATTATCTTGGAAGATGCAATACTTCATTATTGGGGGATTAAAATGGGCTCGTACAACTCCAAAGCTCGAAGATGGGCTATTATTATGAACAATGTTTGCAGATGATATAATACCTGAAGCAGAATATAGGTAAATGCAGATGTATCCAGCCACGTTATTATTTGAGAATGTGCAGTATGAACTGGAAAATGACGTTGAATAATCAATACGAATACCAGATACCTGATTAGCATTGTTCATTGAACTGTTTGTACTGTCAACTATCTGATCCCCTGTGTATAATTGAATCGGATTAACCCCAGATGTAATATAAGAGCAATATGACAATGATACATATTCCACATAATTCTTCTTAGATGCATCAAGAAAAGCAAAATGATTAGCTGCAGAAGAACACCTATAAGCGCAAATCATTATGAGAGACGAATTAGAACAACTTAAGTATAGTGCACCTCCTGCTAAAGAAGAAGAGCAGTTATAGAAGATTGAGTTATAAATGCTTAGAGATAGAGATCTCTTTTGAACATATATGACACCTCCCCATCCAGCTAACTGAGACATTCTTGAAAAGAAGCAGCCAGAAATGTCAAATTGTTCATCAAAATAAGATCTTCCTTGGTCCAAACTTTCATTTTTGCATTCGATCCCAACACCACCAATTATTGAATTACTATATAGGAAGTACATGATCCAAGGATGTTCGTTTTCTTTGTGAGAAACAACTAAATGTGAATTCAAGAAAAAACTAAAAATTACTAGTATTGGTACAACGACACCTAAAAAGAGAGAAGTATAATTGGGTATCCTCTTTTGTTGAGGATTTTTGCTGGTTTTTGTTTTCTCAATATTGTTCAAATAATTATTGTCTCCAAAAATAAATTTGAAAACAAATGATATATAAAAATTCATAATCTCAAAAAGAGTGATGGCATTTCTATATGTCGTTTCCCCAATGTATATGGTTTTTTCAACAAATGGGATATGAAAACTCTGGCACTCTTTTGATACTTTCTGGTGAGAATTCTTCTGAACAGAAAGATTCATATCAATAAATATAATGATACTGGATTTGATGGCAAATGAACGTTAGGTAGTGAAAATAATTATATTGGACGATAATTGATAACAACGAGCAAATAATCTAAGTGCCACTTTCCTCTTGTGAGAGGGTTTATGAATGTTTCAATGTAAAAGTTGTTTACAAAACATTGTGGACAGTGATGAATTAGAAAATTGCTGGAATATATAATTAATAACAATCTGGATTTCTTTGGTTTAGAGAAACTGCAACGAGATCATCATGATAGCTATATTAAACAAATAGATACTCTGTTGATGATAATTTATAGTATGACTGGAGTAAAGAGAATTAAGATAGATAGTTTGTAATGGTTTCGATTTTTAAAGCACTTTTTGATGATACAAAAAGCATTTCCCTGGTTTCAGGGTATTTATCTACTAATGATTTAAATAGGGCTGCCATTTGGGTAAATGTATCATCTGATACTTTTCTTTTTAATCTTTGGGTTGAAGGTTCAGTCAGGAAACGAGATATCGCAAAAACTGCTTCATGAGAAATGTGTTCTTCTTGATCAACAGTAAATAGTTTTAGAATTGAGTTACACATAAATTGGGTTTCTTTGAAATCTGAAGGGGGAAATGATTTAAGTGAAGAGATTAAAGTACCATGATGGTTAATGGACAACAAAAATGAGAATATATTTGAGAGAGCTTCAGAATACCCTGTTCCAATTTCATTGTCTTGAACAATCCATTCTTCAATAGTTGGCAAAAAAGACTCTGCTATCATGTAGAATGATGGAATGCTGTTAATAGCCCTTGACAAGAAACAAGAAAAGTTTTGTTGAAGCATTGAATCCGATTTAGAAGAAACAACCTGATGAGCAAATGTTGTTAATGATATTAAAAGATTTTCATCAAGAGGGAAGTATGCAACAATATCAATAAGGATACCAAACAATATATGCGAGAATTCTGGCTTCGCAAACATCCAAGAAAAAATGAATTGCAGTATCTCGTACGAATTAGAAGGACTATAACTCAAAAAAGTATTGGAAAACTGCATAATATATTCAATTAGTTCAACAGGGGTGTCTGTTTCGTATGGCATACTTCCTGCAAAAAAGTTAATCTCTCCATTAAGTGTTCGAAGAAGGATTCCTTGACACTGAGAATCGAATTCATCAACATCATGTTTTCTGCACCTTCTTAAAACAAAATGCAATGCTTCAAAAGCTAATCCAAGAGTATCGCTTTCAATCTCTTCATCAATGACTCTAATCAATTCACGAAGGAAATACTTTGATCTTTCTTTGTTCTTGTCATTCTCTTCATTTGAATATTCTTCTTTGAATTGTAACCCTCTACTAATAAGAGATATATTTTCACATGCATCTGTCATCAATTGTTCATCTTCACTTTCAATAAGTGATGAGCATGCTGCGCACACATCTGATAATAACTCATTATTTCGACAAAACTTGACGATTGTAGAGGCAGTTAACATTGAACAGGCATATATTCTAGTGCCAATTTCTCCGATATATGTACTAATCCTTGAGAAATATGGTTTCAAAAAGTCAACTGCAGCAGCACGAAATGAAATCGCAATGTTTCTAAAGAGAGTTAAGACTTGTACAACTGCATCATGGTTTGAGTCTTCTAATAAATCGTTAATTGTAGGCTGAATTCTGTAGAGCAAATCAACTGATATTGAATCATCCAATTCGAATAAGCATGATACTATAGCTAATGCAGATGATTTAATAATCATATCCATATTTGAAGACAAAATATGTTCCACGAATGCTATGATGTCAATAATGAATTGATCTTCGACGTCTTTTGACAGAGACAAAACTTTAGAAAGTATTACTAAATAATTAGCCATATTTTCCTCTTCAATCATCCCATCAGAATGAAGTTTCCATACTGCAGGGAATAGCCCCTGAATTTCGGTGTCACATACTTCACACAATGAAGTAAATGCATTGTATGCCAGTGTTTTTATATCAGTATTCTCATGAACCAAAAAATCGATAACTTTTGATAACAAAGGAACAGAAATGCATGAAACAACAGAAGGACATTCCGAAAATGAGTCAATTACATGTAATGCTGCTTCAACAAGCAAAAAAGAATTGCTATCTAAAGCATTTTGAAGAGTATTCTGTAAGAACTGATAATCTTCTGACAGACATCTAGCAGAAAAATGCAGCAAAGATGATAATAAATAAACTCCAAGAACACAACTGGTTTCTTCTTCTGATACTAGGGAGAATACCTTCTTTTTGATGATTTCTGATGAAAAAGATGGTTTTGTAGATAGAGATCCATCAACGAAAGACATGAAATCCATCGGGAGCTGTTCATGTTGAGATATATACTCGTGGGATAATTCTATTGTTATACTAAATATGAGTTCAATCATTTCGTCATTCATTCGATGAATTAATGGACAAAATGCATGTATGATCTTACCTCTTAATTCGATATCTTTTTTGTTATTATTGATGAAGCCAATAGCAATTTCATAAAGATCTAGAAAATCATTTTCTGCAATATTCGATCTCTTGAAAAACCTTCGTAGATATCTCCATAAATCAATCATTGACTCTTTTGGTATTCCTCCATCGTTTCTTAAAACATCAAGAAAGTAAGATAGCATTGGTGCAGAAACAGATTCATCTGGTGCTATTTTCAAAATATGAAGAAAAATATCGAGTGATAAAAACTGAATTCGTATGTTCATATCTTTAAGACCTGCATAAGCCATATTTCTAAATGCAGGCCAATATTCTTCTATTACATCTGAAGACATCACTTGAAAAATGGAGGAAAGAATCAGTATTGTAAGTGGTATTTGCTTTGATGTATATAATGTACATACTAATTGAATAATCCCATTCCATAATCCACATTTTTTGAATATTAATGATGAAGCATCAATTAATATTCTGAGATTATTCTCATCAATATCCATCACAAGAATATCAAGTAATCTCTGTTTAACAGTTTCTTTGATCTCATCATTATATATATCCCAATCAGATTTCACCATTCGATAAAAATTCGCTACAGAGGCTTTCCTTACATCACTTCTATTAGAAAAAACGAAAACATCCAAAAAAATTAAAAGCGAATCCGGCTGGTTTTTGATTGAATTAATGCCCTCTGACGCAGTGTCCACCATCTCTTGATTAGAGATAGTTAATTGGGACAAATAGGACTCTAATTCTTTCGCTCTGATATCCATGACCAGAATCAAAAAAAGGTTTATTGATCGTTCGACCTGATGCTTCTGGGTGCTTCATTAACAGGATTGTTTGCTATTTGTGATCCACTTCTTGGTGAGTCTAAAGATGATATGCTCGGAGATTGGTCCAAAATAGAAGAGAACTGTGATCCATCAAATGTTTCTGGTGTAATTGGATACCAAAGGCTTCTGAGAGCTTTCTTCTTTTCAGAGATCATATTTGTCGTGGTAACAGAGTCTTTTCTTTCGATCGCTGATTGAAGCCTCTTCTTTTGAGATGATGTTAATCCTTCGGGAGGAAATGAGGGTCTGTTTGATATTCCAGATTTTTCAAGCTTTTCGATTTCTGTTTTAACCAGTGTGGCAATGATAGGCAAGAGGGTTGTTTTTTCAACAATTGCATGATATATGAAGGGTTTACCATTAAATACAGACAGTAATATTTTAGGATCCCTTATAACTAATGCCATGAAAACAGGCCGAGATCCGCTTTTCAACACTGAGAGAAGAGGACTCATAATACCATTGTCGATTAGGGCTCCAGAATCCAGAAGTAAAGATGTAATTTCAGCAAAACCATAATGCGCAGCAACAGAAAGCATAGATCTATTCTCTATGAGCAAATTTGGATCAGCTTGAAAGTCAAGTAATAACCTAACAGCATGAACATCATTTCTTTTCACGGCAAAATATAGAGGAGCCCGATTAAAACAAAAGAAATATTTTTGCCATCAATTATATTAGGGTTTGCTCCTGCTTGAAGTAACGCAGCTGCCAAAGGCAAGAATCCTTTCCATATTGCAATGTGCAAAGGAGTTAGGTTTTCACGAAAAAATTAAAAGAAACACCAAATATATCTAAATCTGCTTTTCTACTCATTGTATATAAGAGAGCTGGATAATTGCAAAGTTCAACACAAGCGTGAAGAATGGAATTTCCATCTTCAGCTCTAAAATTAATATTTCGCAAACGCTTCAAAGAAACCATAAAGCCCGATATATCATTCTCTTTAATCCTTTGGATTAGTTCAAAAAATACTTCAGACATTGTTTAACGGCAACTTAGTTTATTTAATCGTTAAAATTACATAATCGTTCAATGCAAATTGACCTAAATATTAGCAACGATTTAATCTCCCAAATTCGCAAAGAAATACAGGGATCTATTTGGGTCAACACAGAAAACCTGTCTTTGAAGTATGAGGTTGAAAAACTTCGAAAAGAAAACGAAATTCTTCAGAATAAATGCCAAATATTGATAAAAAAGAATGAAATTCTAAATGAGAAATGTGAATCATTGGAAAACAGGGTTAAGAGTCTTAATTTGCAATTAAACGAGAATAAAATGAAATTTGAAAAACCTATTGAGACATTTCATGAAGATTTATTAGAGAGTTTGAGTGATATCGGGCCTGATTTTAGCCAAGAAGAAGTGATTTCAATAGGGAACAAAGAAAAAAAGGAAAGAACAAAATCGAAAATGGCAAAATCAAAAAGTTATTGTATTGATTTCGCTAACATTGATGTGCTTCCTTCACCAATTGATGTTCCATCTCTCATCAAAAGAATAGCAGACAGCAGAGAAGAAGAGATAAATGATATAGTGATTGACTTTATTATAGAAAAGTGTGACTCATTGTACAAGAAGAAAAATAGAGTTATGGATGTTGTTAATACAATCCTTTTGAAACTTAATAATGACCAAATGAATGATTCCCAATCACTGAGATTCGTGAGTTTTTTAACAAAGTTATTAGAAAACATTGCTCCCGATTACCTGAAGAAGATAATAGAATTATCAAAAGCAAAACCATCTGTATACAATCTATTTGAAATTTCGACTATTGATGATGGGGATTCGTCAGATTAATCATTTATTCAATAGATCATTTGAAATGGATTTAATTTTTTGAATTTTCAAATGTTTCAATGTTTCTCCCTCGGATGTTTGACGTACCCTGGAAATATACATTATAATTAGTTCTTCAATCTCCTCAGGCTTTTCGGAAGATATTAACAATGAAAGTATGTTTACCATCTCATTATGTGAAATATTTGAAAAAACCTGGCAAATTTCATTGCTGAGGATTTTGATGGTTCCATCTATATTATTATTATCATCGAAAAGATTTACGGATAATCTTTCAGTTCTAATTAGCATAAATAACTTTGTAATAAAAGCAAGAATTTCTCTAAAGCAGAATCTATGTGATGGCTCTGTTATTACAACCAATAGTTCAAAGATAATTCGAATAAAATATGTTTGGAAGTAAAAAACCCTTTCTTGTCCTTGGGTCATGCGATCTGCTTTATCTAAAAAGCTCTCAAGTGCTTGGATTGTGCCTAAAACAGAAACCTTGTGATTAAATCTTAAAGCTTCCAATAAATAATCAACATCAGATTCGGTAAACATGTCAAAAGCAGACCGAATGATGATTGAAAGGATCCTTGGTATATATTCTGCAAAATCAAGATAGTGGTCTGGGTCTGATTTGATCATTTGTTCAGTGGGTTCAATTATAAATGTCCTAATACTACCAATTTCTTCTTTCTTTAATTCAGTTTTAAGTATAGACTCCGCTAATACTAACATTTCGGGTTTCCTGATCTCAAATGGGTAATCCATGTACATCTTGAACAAGAGTTCACAGTTTTTAATCCCAATTTCCTTATATAAAACGGTCAAAGACTTCAGAAATCCAAGCATAAGTCTGGAATCTTCACGATGAACAGCATCGGATCCATTAGAATTAACCAAATTAATTAATAATTCGGAAAATGTTGCGGCAAGTTTTTCAAGACTTTCTCTTATATTATCAACAACTTTAAAAACGACCCCTGAATCAATTCTAGCAATGCCGATGAAGCCACATAAAACTAATCTTAGGTTTCGAGTCATTGCAAAGTCAATTTCAGCATCTTTAAGTTTATCATACCTTTCAACGAGCATCTTGTTTACATCACCCAGTCTCTTTTTAGAGTTATAAATCCTTGCTGCAGATTCAATTACGGATGTAAACATTCCTGGAGATAATGAACCAAATAATATCAAGTCTCTCATGTTTGGTATTGTGGTTATCATTTGGGTGCAATACTTGGTTATTGAATTTAGTGCATATGAGGACATTTTTTGTATTTTTTCATTAATAAGACCTTGAAGCGATAGATTAATTGCGACATCGATAAACTGCGGTGTAAGTACTTGAGCTTTAGCAAAACTTGACGAAAGGAATAAAAAGCAGGTGGCAATAACAGCTTTATCAATATTTTTAAGCTTATAAGCATCAAGAATAAACTTCAATGAATCAATTACAAACACTGACTCGATAACTGAGCCCGTTGATCCCGTTATACAGGCTATCGACCATATCATAGACAAAAACAGTGTTTGGTCAAATCCTGACCTCAATTCATCAATTATTGACGATAAATCAGCAAAAACTTCGGAAGGGGACATATCTAATAAAGCAATTAAAATTGACCGCATTCTTTCAAATAATAACTTTGAATCTTGATCCTGGCTCGAATCCTCTTCGCCTGGCAAATAAAAATCGTATGGTTGTACCATATTTCTGAGAATAAATGACCTTATCCCTCCGAGTACCTCAAAATGATGCGTATAACGATCTGATGATGATCCCTTCTTTTTATAATCATCATAAATTGTAAGAATAAAATTCTCCCAATAATCAATGTTCTCATAGAAATCGAGATTTGATAATCTAGCATGAATATCGTGAATTAGTGCGAGTAAATAAGTTTTTTCAATATCAACAATATGCTTTTCAAGAACTGGAATTATTAGTTTGAAAACATCATCGTTCTCGATCTCCATTTTACTTAAAATAACTAATGAATTCTCCACAAATGATAATGGTACATCATTGATACACATTAAAGAACATAGTGGTCCATAATTATCAATGTTTTCATGACTCAAAATGTGTTCAATGTTTATCTTTTTCATAGATTCCCATTTGAGAAATGGAAGAAATGATATTAGTGACTGATTAGCTACAGTTCCAGGCAAATTCTCGATAATGGCAACTAATACATTCTCCATTTGGGATGTAAAAGCCGAAAATAGAGCCTTGGAATGAGATATTGATAATGAAAGCGCATCAGAATTGTTCAATATATATAGAAACTCGGTAAGAACCCCAAATCTTGGAGGTGAGGAAGATACCATATCACTAATAAAAGTATTCCATTTTTCAGGGAAATTTTTTATGGCGATTTTTGCAAGTACATTCTCTAATTGCTTAGATATGGATAAATAATTGCTCGATGATAAAGCATCTAACACAAAATGTTTCAATTCTTCTTGATTTTCTTCAGGAATTGCTTCCCAATTGCAAGAGATATGATTATTTATAATTTTAACAGCAGTAAGAGCCAGAATAGGCATTGATGCGTTTGAAAATATCACTGGAACATAACTAAGGGCATCTTCCTGTTTGGAAAAATCATCTAATCTTTGCATCAAAGACTCTTGAAGATTAACATTATTAGATGATTGAGCAGCATAATTATCAAGCTCAACAACAATTCTCACTCTTGGATCCATTTTAGTTCAGGACCATGAGTTATCGTTCAGGTATATTTTATCACCAAAAAAGGAATAAAATGATCATTTAGCATTTATTTGAGATGTTTGATATATACAACCAGCTATTCTTGTGAAAATAAAGAAACAGGATCGATCTTATACAGGTCATTTGATTTACAAAACTAAGATATATTGAATGACATTTATCTTGCGATTATTGATGAAATGTGAAGAATATCGACTGGAAAGATAACCAATAATATAATATCTCATAAGGATAGCAATTGGAAATGAAAAAAACATTATGACCAAGAAATTAAAAATGGAGACATCATCATATGATTATCAATGAAAGATTAAGAATATCGACTGGAAAGATAACCAATAATACAATATCTCATAAGGATAGCAATTGGAAATGAAAAAAACATTATGACCAAGAAATTAAAAATGGAGACATCATCATGTGATTATCAATGAAAGATTAAGAATATTGACTCAAAAGATAACCAATAATACAATATCTCATAAAGGATAACAATTGGAAATAAAAAAAACATTATGACCAAGAAATTAAAAATGGAGACATCATCATATGATTATCAATGAAAGATTAAGAATATCGACTGGAAAGATAACCAATAATACAATATCTCATAAGGATAGCAATTGGAAATGAAAAAAACATTATGACCAAGAAATTAAAAATGGAGACATCATCATGTGATTATCAATGAAAGATTAAGAATATTGACTCAAAAGATAACCAATAATACAATATCTCATAAAGGATAACAATTGGAAATAAAAAAAACATTATGACCAAGAAATTAAAAATGGAGACATCATCATATGATTATCAATGAAAGATTAAGAATATTGACTCAAAAGATAACCAATAATACAATATCTCATAAAGGATAACAATTGGAAATGAAAAAAAAACATTATGACTAAGAAATTAAAAATGGAGACATCATCATGTGATTATCAATGAAAGGTTAAGAATACTGACTGATAAGATAACCAATAATACAATATCTCATAAGGATAGCAATTGGAAATGAAAAAAAAACATTATGACTAAGAAATTAAAAATGGAGACATCATCATGTGATTATCAATGAAAGGTTAAGAATACTGACTGATAAGATAACCAATAATACAATATCTCATAAGGATA
>Ga0209639_1000692_pt1 | contig 42791 bp, 41 predicted proteins | sample EPASupsiteHSE605_FD_187268 | JGI IMG/M metagenome (GOLD analysis project Ga0209639, IMG submission 187268) | Bioremediated contaminated groundwater from EPA Superfund site, New Mexico - Sample HSE6-05 (SPAdes) (version 2) | ecosystem: Environmental > Aquatic > Deep subsurface > Groundwater >... | reverse complement strand
GTTCCTGTTAAAGCGATTTATATTTATCCCCTCAACAAAAACTTTGTTGATATTTTAAATCGGTCGGATTGATTCCGGCCTTTTTATTTTAGTTTATTTGTTGATGGAGGGTTCGCTGAACACTTACAATGAGCCTGTCGAATGATCATATTATGATTGCCATGCAGGAAGTGTCGACAGGAGTTCAGGAACAAGCACAAAATATTGGAAGCATCAACGAAAATATGGTTAACACTTCAGCCTTGGTTTTTGAAACCAAAAAAATATCAGATACGATTGGTGGTGCCTCTACTGAAATGCTAGGAAGTGTAGAGGATGGGACGAGCAAGCTTAAGCAGGTAAATAATCAAATGAAAATTATTGATAACTCTGTATCTACAGCCATGAAAACTGTAGAAAAGCTGAAGGTCAGCATAGATGAAATAAGCAAATTTCTTCAAGGTATTACTCAAATTGCAGTTCAGACAAATCTCTTAGCCTTGAACGCAAGCATTGAAGCAGCAAGGGCAGGAGAACATGGTAAGGGTTTTGCTGTTGTAGCAGACGAAGTAAGAAAGTTGGCAGAGGAAAGCGCTACTATTGTAGGTAGTATTAATCTGATAACAAGAGATATTTCGGCAAAAATGAATTTAACTGCAACGGAAGTACAAAATGGTGTTTCCGCTATTCAAGTAGGAAATGATTTAATTAATGATGTTAATGATTTCTTTAATGGGCTTAAAGTATCCTTTGAAAATGAATCGAATCAATTGAAGGAGGAGATATCCATTATAGAAAATGTATTCGAAAACATTAATCGCATAAATAATCAGGTTGAGACTATTTCTGCCATATCTGAGGAACATGCTGCAGCAAATGAAGAGGTATTAGCTTCGGTTGAAACTCAAAATACAGATATGAAAGATATGCTCAGTGGAGTGAATAATATAGGTACTAAATGGAATGAACTGAAATACATGTTAACTAACTAATGGTTAGGTATTACAAAGATTGGGGATCAGAAGCTGGTGTACCAGCTTCTGATAGCACTCTTAACCTTAGAGGTATAAAACTTAGCCAACTAATAACAGAGTTGTCATGGCTGGCTGTTATAATCCTGAAATTAAAGGCTTACAGTCTTGTTATCGCCGTTCATTGAGCAAAAATTTGCAATGGCATCCTCAAGATAGAATATTTCAAAAATCTCATCATCTGCAGAATACATACTTTTCAACATTGGCATTATCTCTAGTGCCTGAGCTTTAGATTCCTTTGTGGTACAAAATACAGCTTTGCCGCTTAGGCGTAACCATCTTGCATCCTTAGTTGATGAAATCTCAATATTTGGATTTACCATTAGCTGTGCATAAATTGGTTTTTTATTGCTTGTAGCAAAACAAAGCTTACCTTCATATTTCATTATGAAGCTAAATGGCCGAACCTTTGGCTGATTGCCATCAACTGTGGAAACGAAAAATACACCACATTCCTTAAGAAACTCAAATACTTCATTCATAGTAAACTAACCTCCATTACATAATTGTTTTTTAAGTTAAGTCATGTATAATTATATGTGTTGGTAATAAAATAACAAGTATGCAGTTATTTATTACTAAGTAAGTATTTTATGAGTATTGGAGATTTAGGCATGAAAAATATAATAACTTATTCAATAGAAAATGATTTTTGCCCTGTAGCATTTGCGTTAAAAGTTATAGAAGGAAAGTGGAAGCTACCGATACTTTGGGTGCTTTCTCAAAACGGGACACTTAGGTATAACGAATTAAAAAAAAGTATTCCAGGAATAACCAATATGATGTTAACAAGCTCACTAAAGGAGCTTGAGCAAAGTGGACTTGTGAATAGAGTTCAGTACAATGAAATACCACCACGTGTTGATTATTCATTAGCCGAATCTGGAAAAAAGCTTTTACCAGTTCTTGATGAACTGGCAAAATGGGGCATGGAATTGATTCAAACCAATAAGGATTTTATCCATGTTAAGTGAGTAAAATAGATATCTCAATATTTTCAGACTTCTCTTTCAGCAAAATCATTATCAGAGGGTAAGAGGGGATGAAATGAGAAAGAATAACTTTTCTGTCAGGTTGGCGTTCCCTGTGAGGATCAGATCCCGGTAAAAAGCAGTTAGGTATTATCCTCTTTGTTATGATTGCGCAAAAGTTGTTGTTAACGTACCAAAGCAAAAAGCGTATCCATAACCTCAAATACTACACTTGGATTGAACAACAAGAGTATGATTTAGAGGAATTGAATTCCAATGGTACGATTATGACAATTATTGGGGTAAGTTGCATCAGATGGGTCCTGAACTGGATAGACTGATTGAACAGTTCAATGAGAAAACTGGTCTGACTGATGGGGTTCTGTCCAAGCTCAAGGATAACAAATATGAACGAAGCGGGCTGTATCAATACCCTGATAAGATCAAGGTTGGAATTTTTGCTAACTTGGATTTTGATTTAGGTCTAGTGTTTTTGAAGGATTAGGAGTTCAGTCTGGTGCTGATTCTAGTTTCTCAATCGCACACTTTCAATACATCTCAGTGGACTAAGGAGACATTTTGGTTGCCTTAAAACCATGATTTAGTGATATTATCTTAGATTATATCACTAAATTTTTTATTTAAGGAACTTTCGGGATTAATGCATCATCTATAAGGTGAAGCAAGAACGAAAGGAGAGGTTTAGCTTTGGAACAGGTCGCGGAATTAGTGATACAAGCGTGTCATGGCGATAAAGGGGCATGGGAAACCCTGATTCAAAACGTCTATCCGTCAGGTCTTAGTCAAGCTCGGATGTTGCTCCGCGACCAGGATCTAGCGGAGGATGCGTTGCAGAATGCACTTATCAAGGTTTATCGGTATCTCCCTTCGTTAGGGAAGCCGACAGTTTTCAAGGCATGGTTCAGAAAAATCCTAATGAATGAGGTTTTCTTAATTCTGAGAACACGGCAGAAAGAAACGGAAGGACTCGATACCGATCACATACTTGATCAAAGCCTTAGCATTGAGGAACAAGTTACTTTGAAGGTTGAAATATTCCGTGCTCTTCAGGTTTTATCCCTTGAACAACAGCAAGTGTTCATTGAAGTGGATATTAGAAGATAGGGGAGCCGATAGGGTATTTGTATTTAACACTGACCCAGGGAAATGTTCCACATCATAACTTTCCTTCACATATTCCCATGGAGTCTGTCCATTTTATATTCGAGGAAAGCGAAGTTGAAGGAATGTATGTTACGCTGGATTTAGGTTCGGTGATGAATATGATGACTTGGGAATTCCAAGGGCAATATTTTACAGCGGGCTGTAAAGGGAGCAAGGACGAATTGATGGGGCTGGTAAAGAGATTAAGTCGGTCATAAGATCGTCCCGGATATATTTGGGGGGTCTTTCGAGTAGGTTGAAGCGGTATTTCCTTCTGGAGATACCGCTATAAATTTTAGTAATTCTAGTATTCACACTATTGACAAGATAGGAAAAAGTATATAATATTAAATCAAATGTACATGTGTACACCAGTTCCAAATCTTATAGTTATTAACGAAGGAGTTTAATCATGAGCTTACTGGTATACATGTGTTCATGAGTAAGCGAGAGGGAGGTCTGAGATGGTCGTCGTAGGAGAATTGATAAACACTAGCCGAAAAGCGATTCGCGAAGCTGTCGAGAAGAGAGATGCTGACTACATTCAACAAATTGCTAAAGCTCAGGAAGAGTCGGGTGCCCACTATTTGGACATTAACTGCGGTACGATGGTAGGCGAAGAAGTTGCAATCATGGAGTGGCTGGTTAATACAGTCCAGGAGGTTACGAACCTGCCTTTGTGTATTGACAGCCCCAGCACCGAAGCTTTAGTCGCAGGTTTGGAACTTACTAAAGCACCCAATCCTATGATTAACTCTATAACTGCAGAAGAAAAGCGGTTTCAAAGTGTGCTCCCCTTAATCAAAAAGTATAACGCTAAAATTGTTGCACTGTGTATCGAAGATGCTGGGATGCCTGAAACAGCCAAAGACAGGCTGCGGATTGCACGGGATTTGGTCACAAAGTTAGATGCGGAGGGTATTCCCCAAGGGGAAATTTATCTCGATCCATTGATTAAGCCAATAAGTGCAGGAGATACCTATGGTCGGGAAGTACTAGAGAGCATTAGGCTTATCAAAGATGCATTTCCGGAGGTCCATTTTATGTGTGGGTTAAGTAATGTTTCTTATAGCCTTCCGAACAGGGCACTTGTAAATCGGCTGTTTATGGTTCAGACCTTGGCCATGGGAATGGATGGCTATATTCTGGATCCTACCAATAGAGAAATGATGGGTGCTTTATATATTGCCACGGCCCTAACGGGCCAGGATAAGTACTGTCGGGGATACTTAAAAGCACATCGTAAAGGCCTATATAGTTAGAAAATATGTTGTGCTGTGCTCGTCTAATTAATGGATAATCAGGTTACTCGCCTGTAGAGGCTTAGCTAAAAAACGAGGAGGAAGAAACTATGTACGAGGAAATTTCCAAAGCTCTGGCGGAATTAGAAGAGGATTTGCTACTAGATGGAGTTAAAAATTTGTATGAAAAAGGGGTTCCTGTTTTTGATATCCTGGCAGCTCTCCAAAAAGGAATGGAGGAAGTGGGCAAGAAGTTTGAAGCGAAAGATTACTTTCTCTCCGAGCTTATAATGTCTGCCGACGTCTTTAAGGAGGCCACTGGCCTTTTAGGGGATGCATTTGCCAATAATGATTCAGAAACACTTGGAACTGTAGTAATGGGTACGGTCAAAGAAGATATTCATGATATCGGCAAAGATATAGTTGTCACCATTTTAAAATGTAACGGTTTTAATGTCATTGACCTGGGTGTCGATGTACCTTATGAGAAGTTTGTCGAGGCCATCAAGGAACATAATCCCCAAATCATTGGTTTATCCTGTCTTTTGACGTCCGCTTTTGATAACATGAAAGGAACTATAGTGGCGATAGAAGAGGCAGGTCTTAGGGAAGGGCGGACAATCTTAATTGGCGGTGGACCGACTGACGAAAAAGTTAAGGACTATGTTAGAGCCGACGGTGTTTGCAAGAATGCCCAAGAAGCCGTTGAAACTTGCAAAAAGATTGTGGGGGGGAATTAAGAATGGATTCTCAAGTGTTACTTGCGGAAAGAAAAGCTAGACTTGCTAAGGCTGCAGCTCTCGAAAAAACTGATCGTACACCAGTAGTCCTTGAAATGTCCGCGTTTTCCGCAAGAGTTGAAAAAATAACTATAGCAAAGTGGGGAAGCGATAGTTTAATTCAAGCTCAGGCAATGATAAATACTTTCGAAAAAGTTGGTGGAGCAGATGGAATCGATTACGGTAGTCTTTTTCCGCCATTGCTTTCATTATTATGGTTGAGTAAAGTTAAATTTGCGGGTAAAGAACTCCCTGAAGACACCCTTTGGCAGGTAGCAGAATCTGAGTTGATGACCATAGAAGACTATGACAGAATCATTGCCGAGGGCTACCCGAACTGGATGCAGTCTTTTTTCCAAGAAAGAATTGGTTCGGGTGTGTTCGAACAAATTATGGTCGAGTTGCAAAAGGCTCCAAAAATTATGGAAATGTGGACAAATAGAGGAATACCTGTTTTACAAAACGGTATTGTAACGATACCCTTCGAGACTTTCTGCGGAGCACGTTCTTTTGCAAAATTTGTTCGTGATCTATACAAGAGACCTGACAAAGTACAAGCGGCGATGGATGCTGCACTACCATTCATGGCTCCTCAAGGGATTCAAGCGTGCAAAGGGTTGGGTAATCAGTATATTTGGATAGGTGGGTGGAGAGCAGCCGGATCCATGCTTTCTCAGTCATTATGGGATCGTTTTGTTTTTCCTTATTATGAAAAACTCATTCATGAAGCCTTGGATGCTGGATTAACTCCTATTCTTCACTTTGATTCTGATTGGACCCGAGATTTAGAACGATTTAAGGTTTTTCCGAAGGGTAAATGCATTTTGGAACTAGATGGTTTGACGGACATCTATAAAGCTAAGGAAATTTTGGGAGATACCATGTGTATAATGGGGGATGTAGCAGCGTCATTATTTTCGTTGGGAACTCCTGATGAAGTCTATAAATATTGCCAAAAATTGATAAGTGAGATAGGTCCCACAGGGTTTATTCTCCATTCCGGGTGCGACATTCCAATCGATGCAAAGTTAGAGAATGTCCAAGCCATGGTTGCTGCAGCAACTGGCAAATAGCCATTAACAAAATAGTAACTTTGGTGGCAGCAATTGTGTTTTAACGGATTCGCTGCCACCTTTATCCATTATTGACGGTCAAACTATCTAAAGGCTATAATAGACGTGTATACAAGTAGGTGGGAAGATGGAAAAAACAACTGACGAAAAAAAGGTAAAAGTAACCATCGGCGAAACCCAAGTATTTGAAGTTCCGACTCATAAAACCTTGCTCAGTTCACTAACTGAGGCGGGAATCATGCTCGAAGCTACTTGCGGTGGACAGGGTACTTGTGGAAAGTGCAGAATCAGGGTGCTTAGCGGGCAGGTTGTTGATCGTCAAGGAAAACCTGTTGAACCCATGGATGGCGGGTGGTATCTAGCCTGTCAGGTATATCCAGCCGAGGATCTGCTGATTGATATAACTCTTCAAGCCAAGGTCAGCAGCAAAGGGAATATAAGTGATCGACTCTTAGACTATGTCGACTTACTTCCGCCGATTAAAAAGGCCCTCATTAGGCCGGTATATCCCACTTTACAGAGTAACTACTCTCTTCAGGAAATGATCAGGCAGGCTATTGGTGGAGATGGAGATATCTCAATTGATATTAATGCATTGAAGGAATTAGCCCAGGTAGCTCCCCGAAAGTTCGATGAGATTACGATTCTCCGCAGTTCCAACCAAATTATGGCTTTTGAGCCTGGGGATACCTCAGCAACGTTGTATGGAGTGGCTTTCGACATTGGGAGCACCACTGTCGCTGGAATGTTGGTGGATTTGAATAAAGGAAAAGTCATTGCTGCAGCGGCTGAGACAAACCCTCAGGCAGCGTATGGTGCCGATGTTATTTCCAGGATCAAAGCTGCTAGGACTGAAGACGGGTTGAACACACTGATGTCTGTCGTTAGAAAATGCTTAAATGATTTAGTTGGGAAATTGTGTACAACGGCGGGCATTTCAAATAGGGATATCTATTTAGTCACAGTAGCTGGTAATTCAACAATGGAACACCTGTTAATGGGTGTCTCACCTGAGTATCTTACCATCAGCCCTTATGTACCGGTATTTAACGATTTACTACAGTTTTCACCAAGTGTTATAGAGTTAGATATTAACCCTGGCGGTAGAATCATCTTACTACCCAATATTGCCAGCTTTGTCGGAGCAGATACCGTGGCCGCAATGGTTGGAGTTGACCAGGATCTAACCTCCAAGATGACATTACTCATCGATCTGGGAACCAACGGTGAAATAGTCCTCGGAAACAAGGATAAAATGCTCGTCTGTTCTACTGCGGCTGGTCCAGCATTTGAAGGTGCCCAATTGAGCTCTGGGATGCGGGCGGCAAATGGGGCTATTGATGATGTTGAGATTACGGATGATGTCTACGTTCACACGATTAAGGATGAATTGGCAAGGGGAATTTGCGGTTCAGGAGTTATTAAGGCTATTGCCGAATTTGTCAGAGTGGGGGTTATCACAACTTCCGGTAGATTTGTTAGTAATGATCGGCTTGCCCTCCTGCCCGATAATATAAGAAAGAGGCTTAAAGTCCGAGATGGCCAAAAGGAATTTGTCCTTGTCTCGGCGGAGAAAAGCGCAACGGTCAGGGATATATCGATTACTCAGGGGGATATACGAGAAATACAATTAGTAAAGTCATCGATATTTACGGGTGTCGAAATCCTAATGGAGAGTTACGGGATCACGTTTAAAGAAATTGAGCAGGTCATGATTGCCGGAGCCTTTGGTAATCACCTTGATTTAGACAGTGCTTTGGCTATCGGTCTGGTACCTTCGACTGATCGGGGTAAGATTATCCCGGTTGGGAATGCGGCGGGAACGGGTGCGGTCAAAGCGATATTATCAGTACGTATCTTGGAACGCTGTCATTCGATTTCGCGTAAAGCAAAGTTTATAGAGCTTGCTAACCACCCTGAGTTTCAGAAGAGATTTATAAGTAATTTATCGTTTCCGGAGGGGATTTAATGAAGACCAACAGGGATTTTATGCCGGTCTATTATCAACTGGCCGATGATTTGAAACAACAAATTGAATCCGGGGAATTAAAACCAGGGGATGCAGTTCCATCCGAATCTCAGCTGGTTAGTGACTACCGTATCAGTAGGGTAACCGTAAGACGTGGGTTGGCAATCTTATTGGAAGCCGGGTTGATTGAGACTGTAAAAGGAATTGGTAATTTTGTGGCCAAACCTAAACTAAATCAGGTGACATTAACTTTTCAGGAGAATGGATCACTTAATGAAAACAAACTCACGTATAAGCTGCTCGAAGTGAAACGAATTAGTGCTGATGATCTAACTGCTGGCAAGCTTGGTGTTTTCGAAGGGACCAAAGTCTTTATGATTAGGCGGTTGATTAAGGGCGATGCTGGTCCCATAGGCATTGATATGAAGTATCTGCCATATATTAAAGGTCAACCGATGCTGGAAAATGAAATTGAGTATGCAGATTTCCCGGCAATTGTCGCGAAACATACCAACGTAACTATTCACAAAATTGAAATGGGGATTTCTGCAACGCCCTTGTCAATTGAAGAAGCGGAGCTGCTGAAGACCGTTGCCGGACACCCAGCGTTATGTGTTCATCGGGCTTTTTATGCTAAGGATGGAAAGACAATAGGTTTTTCCAAGACAATTTACCGGGGAGAAAGCTATGAATTAAGTGCCGTCTCTTATCCATACTCTGCAAAGGTGTGATTAGATGGGTATTATAAATAATGTTGAGGAATTCAAAGCAAGACGATTTCTGACCCATGCCATGGGAAAATTAGATGAAGACACTGTACTCAACCTTGTCAAACAAGGACTCGAACAAGGTGTGGATTCTCTTGAAATGATTAATGACGCAAGAGCTGGCATGGAAAAGGTCGGCGAACTTTACGATGAGGGCAAGTATTTTCTCTGTGATTTAATGGTGGGAGCCGAGATATTTACAGACGTTATAAATTTAGTCTTAAAGTCAACGAACATTGAGCCCGTTTCTATTTTTCCACCCATTGTTTTCGGTACAGTGGGTGGAGACATTCATGACATTGGAAAAAATATTATGATTTCTGTCCTAAAAAGTAAAGGTTGTCGAGTCTATGACTTGGGAGTAGACGTACCAGACGCTGCTTTTGTAGAAGCGATTAAGAAAACGGGGAGTCCAGTGCTTTGCCTTTCGGGGTTGATTACGACAGCCTACGAGTCTATGAAAAAGATTGTGGATTTGTTAGAAAAGGAAGGACTAAGGTCAAAGGTTTCCGTAGTGATCGGTGGCTTAGTTAACGAAGCCGTCAAGAATTATACCGGGGCAGACTATTGGGTTACGGATTGTGCCAAGGGCTCGGATCTCTGTTTTCGGATAATCCACGATCACAGCGGCAAGCAAGAGATTGCTTGTTTGTAAGAAAGGAATTAACTAAGTTGGGTACAATCATTGTAGCTTGTCAAACTATAAGGGATGAAGTAAATCTGGCAATCGCAGAAACAGGAGTTAATTATCCGGTGCTTTGGATTGAATATGGACTGCATAATTTTCCAGATCGACTTGGCCATAAAATCCAAGAAGAAATTAATAAAATCGAAAATGTGAAAACTATTCTATTAGCTTTTGGTAATTGCGGGAATAGCTTATTAGGTATAAAATCGCCGCAGGCTCAATTGATCATTCCTAGGGTAGACGACTGCATCACGCTCCTATTAGGTTCTTATGAACGTAGGCAAAACCTTTACAAAGAAATTGGAACTTATTTTCTAACCAAAGGTTGGTTAGAAAACGAACAAAATCTATTATCTGAATATGAACGCTGTGTCAAAGGGTACGGGAAGGATAAAGCACTGCGAGTTATGAAAATGATGCTTAACAATTATCATCGTTTGATGGTGATTGATACCCAAGCGTATCAATTTGAGGGTATTCTTATTAAAACAAAAGGCTTTGCAGACGCCTTAGGGCTGAGTCACGAGAAAATCGATGGATCATTGAGGTTTTTAAAGAAACTTCTACTAGGTCCGTGGGATGAAGAGTTTGCGATAATCCCACCGGGACAAGAGGTAATGCTAGAACATTTGATCATTAACAACGATGAGGGTCTAATGCAAAAACCATGCGTGCCGAGTTATTCTTAAGGAGTTAAAAGCAATGAATATTTTACTTTTTGGCGGGTTTTTAGGTTCGGGCAAAACTTCGATCATCTTGCAGGTCGCGAGATACCTTGTGGAAACAAGAAAAGAAGGATTTTCGACACGACAGACGGATAGTGGAAAACCATCCTTAGTAATTATTGAGAATGAAGTAGGGGAAACGGGCATAGACGATAAAATCCTAAGAGCAGAAGGGCTAAGTGTCCGGGATCTTTTTGCTGGGTGTATTTGCTGTACGCTAAATGCGGAACTAACCATATGTCTCAATGAAATCCAGGAGGAATTGTCGCCACAATGGGTGATCATAGAAACAACGGGAATGGCTTTCCCAGATAAAATCGTGGCAACGATCACAAAGTTTGGTAAAGGGATTGACAGTATAAAAACAATTGTGGTAGCTGATGCTGAGCGATGGGATGAACTTTCTACGGTCATGCCCGGGTTGATCGAAGGGCAAATTGCTAAAGCAGATGTCATCCTCTTGAATAAGATCGACTGTCTAGAACCTAAGCAAGTTAGCGATGTCAAAGAAGGCGTGAGGAGGATAAATTCTTCGGCGCTTTTCTACGCAATATCTGCGCATCATGAGGTTGATCCTCAAGTCTGGCGCGAGGCGGTGACAGATAAGTGAGCGAACAGCAGCACGAACACTTCCCTATGCACTCACATCAACATTCACATGAGTTCTCGAATGAACAACCTGACCCAGCAATCTTTTCTGAAACTCATAGTTTGGTGTTTCTAGAAAAAGTAAGCTCTGAAAAAATTCAGCAAGCCCTCACTCTATGGGTCGAAGAGATTAGAGACTGGGCAAAAGGTAATGCTTATTTAGTTGGACATATCAAAATCTTTGTTGAAGGTCAGGAGAATTTATGGTTATCTTCTACCGGCGGGAACATTAATATTAAGTACTCCCCTGAGTGGAGTGAATGGTTTACTGACAAGGTTAGCCCAAGCGTGACAGCCATTATTTTTGGGACGACAAAGGAAACATTGGGGGAAGTAGCCCAAGTGAGGCTTCAGGCATGTCTTGATTACTTATAATCCGATCCACCATGGGTTAAGGGGATGGAGGAGGAAAAATGAAAGAGCCAGTCATCTGGGATATTCCCTTACCTGAGATAACTTTAGATGAAGTGTTTAAGGCAGAGGGGGCTGATTATAGTCAACATCTTCCGCATCCTAGAGCCGTAGAATTACACCAAAAAATTATGGAGGAGGCCGCGGGGTTAGTACGCCCAACGGCAATTTGGATTGAGGTTGATGTGATTGGTTCCGGGGTTGGAGAGCTTCTTCTAGAGGATGGATATAAATTTTCAAGCAATCTTCTTCCCAAGGTAGCTGGAACAGCGGAAAAGATGCTCTTAATCTCGACGACTATCGGAACTCTAATTGAGAATCGTTTGACAGAGTATAAAGAAGCAGGAAAAATGTCCGAAGCATTTGCCTTAGATGCGTGCGCAACAGCATACGTGGCTAAAGCGGGTACGATGGCTATGAGTCGAGTGGAAAAGACTTATCATCGTGAAGGTCTGAGAACAACCTTTCCAATGGGTCCAGGTCACTCATATTGGAGGGACTTGGAAGATATGCAGGTTATCTTTCATTTTCTGAGAGCAGAACGCATCGGCCTTCATCTGAATGATTCAAACTTGATGGTACCACGTAAATCGATAGCGATGGTGATGGGAGTGGGCCGTAACCTTCCGGATTTTAAGGGGAAGACCCATTGTAACTTCTGCAACTTGCAAACAACTTGTCCACTTAGTCAGGCTGTGTAGGCAGTGAGTGAACTTGTTCAACTTTAGTTAACGAGTTCACCTCATTTACGTAACATGTACGACATGGTTAGGAATGATTCAATCTTAGTATTCAGAAAAGTTAAAAAATTAACTTTTAGTCTTTCCAAATTTTGTGATATCATATCTTTATTTTTGTAAGGTTTGCTTACGTAATGAGATAGGATGATGCCTGCTATAGTCAGCTGCTGTGTAGTTCAGATTTTGCCTGCGGGCCAAGGGGCGAAGACTTTTGTGATTAATATTACGAGCTTATGAAGAAGTACAAGAAAGAAGCCATCTTCTTGTTTAGTTCAAGAGAGGGCTCCTTTCTTATGACGGGAGCGATCACAGCAAAAAATCCTTTTTAAACAGAGGGTCTCCTAAAAGGTATCACCTTTGCATTATTCTTCTTTGGTGCTGGGTTGCTGTCGCAGCAAGATTGGCACCCTCCGCCACAGCCAGTTTTATTGCCAATAAATACTTTTCGCCAAAACACTTGCCATTTTTCGTCTATTTGCTCTACTCGGGTCTCCACTTCATACTGAGGTCCGCGTTGTTGATTGGCTAACCTGGCTTCAGTTGTGGCTACAATGTTTGCAGTCTTTAGGGCTTGTTTTTCAGAGTCATAAAGAGTCTCTAATTTTACCCATTCCTTCAAATCCATCTTGAATCACTTCCTTATTTAACAGTTTTTTTCTATATGATAACCACTAAGTTATTGAGATTAATAAAATAAATTGCAAAAAGTAATATTGGATTCCTTTTATGCGATTTAACCATTTTCGCTAGATCCTTATAAAAGTTCTCTTATGTTAGCTTCTAATTTGTAGAGGCTTAAGGTGGGTATGTTTGGCACTATGTAAATTAATATTCTATTTTAATATCTCTAAATCCTTCTAACTCTGCTTCCTATTAAGCACAAGATTATGGTAATATATAGAAAAGATGAAGGAGCGAGGTTCGATGTCATTACCAAATGAAAAAACAAAACATACTTACGCTGATTACTTAACCTGGCCGGAAAACGAGCGGTGGGAAATAATTGACGGCGTGCCATATATGCAATCTGCTCCTAAATGGGAACATCAAAGCATATCTGGTGAGCTTTATAGGCAGATATCAAACTACTTGATCGATAAGCCCTGCAAGGTGTTTGCAGCACCCTTTGACTTATGTCTAGCAGAAGGTCATGAGAATGACGATGAGATTTCAAATATAATGCAACCGGATATCGTGGTAGTGTGCGATGAAACCAGACTCAGGAAGACAGGGTACTTCGGAGTGCCTTCTCTCATCATTGAAATTTCGTCCCCTTTGACTGCTAGGCAGGACAGGGTGGTCAAGTTTAATCGGTACGAAAAGGCCAATGTTAAAGAATATTGGATAGTAGAACCAGATGGTAAATATATTAACGTATTTACATTACAGAAGAACAAAAGATATGGGCGTCCTGAAGCTTATACCGAGGAAGATAAAGTGCAATTAACCGTTTTCAAGGATTTTACAGTAGATTTGAGACTTGTGTTTGAAGGTATCCCTAAAACTGAGTAACAATGATTTTTTCAAACACCGTCATCGTGACACTATGTTACGACGACGGTGTTTTTGAATTTTTATACAGCCGTGATTCTTGTGCAAAAAGGACCTTTCCCTGACACTGAAAAAGTTGGCATAGTTCTTGCATAAATAACTTGGAGAAAGCATAGTCAATGAATTCGTTTTAGGGGGAGATAAAAGGTTTATAGACAAACAAGAAATTGTTTTTTAATACCGTATTAAATGGGTAGTTTTATTGCACAATAATTAAAAAAGAGGAGAGTTACATTAAATGTCTGATAAAATCAAATGGATAAAAAATAGTATGGTTAAACAAAACGAAACTGGTGCTTCAACTGAACTTTTTAATAAAACGGCTATAGAAAAGGCAATCAATTTTCATAGGACATTTCCAGATTATCAACCCACCCCGCTTCGTGAACTTAGCAAGCTTGCTAACAATTTAGGAGTTGGTGGGATCTATGTTAAAGATGAGTCTTATCGATTTGGCTTAAATGCGTTTAAAGCCTTAGGTGGTTCCTATGCAATTGGCAGATACCTAGCTCAGCGGCTTAACAAGGATATTAGTGAACTTCCTTTCGAAGTTCTTACCTCCCCTGAGGTTAAGGCGCAATTGGGTGATATCACCTTCGCTACCACTACTGACGGGAATCATGGTCGGGGAATTGCTTGGACTGCTCGCCAATTACGACAAAAATCCGTCGTCTATATGCCCAAAGGATCCTCTCAATATCGACTGGAAAGGATTCAGTCTGAAGGTGCCGAAGCTGAGATCACAGATATGAATTATGATGATGCAGTACGCATGACAGCAGCTGAAGCAGAAAAGCATGGCTGGGTAGTAGTACAGGATACGTCATGGGAAGGGTATGAAGAGATTCCAAGTTGGATTATGCAAGGTTACGGGACGATGGCGGCGGAATCCCTAGAACAGCTTAATAACTTTGGTATTGATAAGCCGACTCATATTTTTGTGCAGGCAGGAGTTGGAGCTCTGGCGGGTTCTGTACAAGGATATTTTGCTTCCTTATTTAAAGAGAATCGACCAGAAACCGTGATTGTGGAGGCTGATCAAGCGGATTGCCTATATAAATCTGCTCTGGCAGCAGATGGCAAACCTCGGGTAGTTGGCGGCGACATGGCAACTGTTATGGCTGGACTTGCTTGTGGAGAACCTAACTTGATAGGGTGGAATATCTTGCGAGATTATAGTGATGTGTTTGTTTCATGCCCTGACTGGGTAGCAGCGAAGGGAATGCGTGTGTTGGCTAACCCATTGCTAGGGGATCCAAAAGTAATCTCGGGTGAATCTGGCGCAGTAACTGCTGGGTTGCTTAGCACGATCATGATTGACGAGGGCTTAAAAGAGGCCCGTGAAGCTCTCAAGCTGGACGAAACATCTCAAATACTAATCTTCAATACAGAAGGAAATACTGACCCTTATAAATATCGCAGTATTGTTTGGGATGGAGAATTGCCGTCTGCAGGACGTTAATAATTAGTTCTGGAATAGAATGAAAGGAAGCACACAATCGTTAAAGATAAGGTGCTTCCTTTCCCTTTTTTGATTTTTTATTCTTAAAGCCTTACTGAGTAGGAAGTAAGCAATATCAGGTCGAATAGTTGTATATAATGTATGTTAAGGCGAATAATATGAGGTGTAAAGCATGTTGTATTACCTGAGCAATATCAAGAGCACGGTTCAACAAACTGCAGACGCGATTGCTGCAGCACTGAAAATTGAAGTTGAAATTGCAGATGCCGACTTAATTCGGGTTGCCGGTACTGGGAAATATAGAAGCCAATGCGGTTGCCCAATGAATGATGGTTTTGTTTATCGGCATGTAATGAAAACAGGAGTACCAGTCATTATTGACAATCCTGGCTTCAACGAACTCTGTCAGCCCTGCCCCTGTAAAGGGAACTGTATGGAGTACGCTGAGGTTGCTATACCTATACGTATTGAGGATCAGATCATAGGGGTTATTGGATTAGTAAGCTTTGATGAGGAGCAAACAAAGCGGCTAATGGACAATAAACAATCCTTGCTACTTTTTCTGGAGAAGATGGCAGATCTTCTTGTTGGAAAGGCTACTGAAATCCAACAAAATCATGATCGAGACATTTTAACAAGCCAATTAGTCACAGTGCTGAATCTGTTGCATGACGGCATTTTATTAGTTAATGATCAGCAACAAGTTACACATTATAATACATTGGCTGCTAAATTGTTGGACATTGATTCGCAACAAGAACAGGCTTTATATCACTTGTTGGACAACAAAAAACTCTGGCTTGCCGTTGAACGAGGTGAGTCGTTTTCTGGAAATATTCAAGGGAAAAGGGTTGCTACACAACTTTACTGTGACGCTGTGCCAATTAAAAAAGACGGAATTATGGAAGGTGCAGTCATTACTCTGAGGGATATTCAGCAAATCAAGAAATTGGTTAAAGCGGCTACTGTAAATGATATCGAAACTCATTTTTCACAGATTGTCGGAAATTCTAGAAAAATGAGAGATTTAAAGGCGATGGCCTTACATGTAGCTCCTAGTAAGGCGACCCTTTTGATTCAGGGTGAAAGCGGAACAGGAAAAGAGCTGTTAGCGCGTGCGATCCACCAGAGCAGTAAACGAAAAGGGCATGCGTTTATAGCCATAAATTGCGGTGCTATTCCTGAAAATTTACTGGAAAGCGAATTGTTCGGGTATGAAGAAGGATCGTTTACGGGGGCTAAGCGAGGGGGAAAACTAGGGAAGTTTGAGCTCGCTCACAATGGTACTCTTTTTTTAGATGAAATTGGAGACATGCCACTTCACTTACAGGTTAAGATATTAAGAGTATTGCAAGAAAGAAGGGTCGAGCGAATAGGTAGCACCCGTTCAATTCCTGTCGATGTACGTGTAATTGCTGCCACTCACAGAGATCTAGACAACATGGTGAAAACCGGCGAGTTTAGAGAAGATCTCTATTATCGTTTAAATGTTATTCCATTAACGATTCCACCGTTACGTGAACGTTTAGAAGATGTCCCAATTCTAACTCAATTCTATTTAGATTATTATTCTATAGTAACCGATAGGTCGGTGAGCGGCATTACTCCGGAAGCTATAGAAATCCTGTCCCACTATACTTGGCCAGGGAATGTCAGAGAATTAGGGAATGTGATTGAGTACTGCGTCACGATGGTGGCTGGGGGTATGATTACTTCGGATACCTTACCAAAAAGGATTAAAACTGAACATAAACCGGAATTTAAAGATTCGTCATTAAACCTAAAAGCCTTGGAACGGGAAACAATCATGAAGGCTTTAACTCTCGTTGATGTTGATGGGCACAAGGAAGACGCGGCCAAGTTATTAGGAATTAGCAGAGCATCTCTCTATCGGAAGATCAAGGAATACAAAATCGGCGAGAATAGAACTTTTTCTTAGTGGATAGAATCTACGACTGCTATTTGCCTATGGAATTCTTGTTTCAAAGATAGATTTTTGTCTCAAAGTGAGACTGATTACAAAGATTGTCGAATTAACTGCGTCTAAGAGATTTTATGATTCAGTCTGATTAATCTAGTGTCTCAAAATGAGATAATGAAGCATGATAAAACTAAGATATCTGGGGAAAGATAACGATTAAACTAAGAAAAAATCTTTTTTTTATATTTAAAATTACTTGGCATGGTTCTTGCATCTATTAAAACATGTAAGCCTAAAGGTCATCTTTTAAGTAAGTGGTCAACAATTACATTTAATTAAAGCAGCATTGAAAGGGGATTATATTGAAAATGGAATTTGCAAAAGTTCTGGAACTGGCTAAAAAATATGAGCCAGAAATGAGTCGGTTTTTAAGAGACCTTATCGCCATCCCAGGGGAAAGCTGTGATGAAAAAGGGACGGTTCTTCGCATCAAGGAAGAGATGGAAAAGGTCGGATTTGATAAAGTTGAGATTGACCCGCAAGGTAACGTTCTTGGTTATATCGGCCATGGTAAACACCTAATTGCCATGGATGCACATATTGACACGGTAGGCGTAGGAAGCCTAGAAAATTGGCAGTATGACCCTTATAAAGGTTTTGAAGATGATGAAATCATTATTGGCCGTGGTGCCTCTGATCAAATCGGTGGAATGGCATCCATGGTCTATGCTGGTAAGATTATCAAGGATCTTGGCTTAGAAGATGATTATACCATGGTTGTTGTCGGTTCTGTACAGGAAGAAGACTGTGATGGCTTATGCTGGCAGTACATTATCAAAGAAGACAAGGTTATACCTGAATTTGTTGTAATCACCGAACCAACCGATGGAAAGATTTATCGTGGACATCGTGGTCGGATGGAGATAAAAGTATTGACTAAAGGCGTTAGTTGTCATGGCTCCGCTCCTGAGCGTGGCGACAATGCAATTTACAAAATGGCTCCGATTCTTCAAGAACTACGCAGCTTACATGAAAACCTCATGGACCACCCGTTTCTTGGGAAAGGTAGCCTAACAGTTTCAGAAATATTCCATACTTCACCTTCTCGTTGTGCAGTCGCAGATAGTTGTTGGATTTCCGTTGATCGTCGCTTAACTGCAGGCGAATCATGGGAATATGCGGTTCAACAAATCAAAAACCTTCCTTCAGTAAAGGCAGCTAATGCTGAAGTTTCGATGTACATGTATGATAGACCATCGTATACCAACTTGGTTTATCCAACAGAATGCTATTTCCCAACTTGGCTAATCGAAGAAGGACATCCTGTAACCAGTACTCTTGAAGATGCTTACAAAGGCTTATTTGGTAAAGATCCAGTAGTAGACAAGTGGACGTTCTCCACAAACGGTGTTTCGATTATGGGACGCTATGGAATTCCTTGCATCGGCTTCGGACCTGGACATGAGGACCAAGCACATGCTCCAAATGAGCGGACTTGGAAGAAAGAATTAGTCGATTGCGCAGCGATGTATGCAGCTATTCCAAGCATTTATGTTAAAGAGTATGCTGATAAGATGCCTAAGGATACGGAGAATTTAGTAGAGATAAAGTAGGTGTGGAGCAGAGGCGTCATTACTTCATTCGCACACGTTCCGTCGCTACTCCGGTCAGCGCTGAAGCTAAAACGTCTAAACCTCCTAGCTTTCTGCAAGTCAACCACGACGTTTCTTCACGCTTCAGCGCTAACCTCCGCTTACGCGACTCCACTAATGTGCTCATTCCGTATGACGCCTCTGCTGCAAGGTCGCGAGGGGCTGGGGACGACGGGGGCTTTGTCGCGATTCGGCGTTAACCTTCGGTTTACGCTACTGCGCTCCGGTTGTAACCTTCGGTTACTAACGGACGTGGTTACTACAGACGGATATATAGACGTGATAGTAAATTAACAAGTTTGTAGTCTTAAGTGGCTATGTAAAATAGATTAAACAATAATCATTAGGAGGAATAATAAATGAATACAGTATTCAGAGGAAGACATTTTATCAACTTAGAGGACTTTACTAAAGAAGAAATAGATACAATGCTTGACGTTTCTTTGGATCTTAAGAGAAAGTTTGCTATGGGCGAAGATACTGATTATCTTCATAACAAAACGGGCTTTTTGATGTTCTTCGAACAATCCACTCGGACCAGAAACTCAATGGAAGCTGGCATGGCTCAATTAGGTGGTCATGCTGGATTCTTGGATTCTAGTAGTATGCAAATTGCTCATGGTGAGACTGCGAAGGATACAGCGATTATTCTTTCCCGTTTTGGTCATATGATTGCTTGCCGTTATTGCAACTGGGGTCGCGGTAACCAATACTTAACCGAAATGGCTAAATGGTCGTCAGTTCCGGTTATGAACTTGCAAGATGACCTTTATCATCCATTCCAAGGTTTGGCAGATTTGCTGACCATTAAAGAGAAACACCAAGATTTAAGACGTAAAAAGATTTCCATCATTTGGGCTTACGCTGAGAGCCATAAGAAACCTATTTCTGTGCCGGTAACCCAAGTTCTTCTCTTCCCTCGTTACGGTATGGATGTATGGTTGGCTTATCCAAAAGGTTGGGAGCTTCCTGAGTGGGTTATTACACAAGCTAAAGAGAACGCTGAGAAGCATGGCGGTACTTTGACAATTACTCATGATGAGGCTGCAGCCTATAAAGATGCCGATATTGTCATTCCTAAGAGCTGGGGTAACTGGGTTACTGATCAAACTGGTGCTTCAGTTTCTGGTGCAACTGCGGTTATTGATGATGCTCTCATTTCAAATAAGAGCTGGAAGTGTACTGAAGCCAAAATGGCTACTGCCAGCAAAGATGTAATGTATATGCATGCATTGCCTGCTGACCGTAACAATGAAGTTGAAGACGCGGTTATTGATGGACCACATTCCATCGCTTATGATGCTGCAGAAAACCGTTTGCATACAGCTAAAGCTGTTATGACATTGTTGGTAGGTGGAAAATAATTGTGAGTACATTAGCTGTTGTAGCAATTGGTGGGAATTCTCTGATTCGAGATAACGCGCATGAGTCCGTTGAGGATCAATATCAGGCTGTTGTAGAAACAGCTAAGCATATTGTCGGGATGATCGAGCAGGGCTATGAAGTGATTGTTACTCATGGCAATGGTCCACAAGTAGGATTTATCTTAAGAAGATCGGAAATTGCTAAGGATGTTGCAGCAATGCACCAGGTACCGTTGGTCAGCTGTGGGGCAGATACCCAGGGGGCCATAGGTTACCAAATTCAACAAGCAATGGATAACGAATTCAAGAAAAGGGGTATGGAAAAAACGGCTGTCACCGTTGTGACACAAGTCGTAGTTTCGGAAAATGACCCTGCTTTTCAAAAACCTACTAAACCAATTGGTTCGTTTTACACCAAAGAGCAAGCCGAAGAAATTAAAAAATCTAACCCATCTTGGGTTATGATTGAAGATGCTGGCAGAGGGTATCGCCGGATGGTTGCCTCTCCTCTCCCACAAGAAATTGTAGAGAAAAATGTTATCAACAAGCTGGTACGCGATGGTTATTGTGTTATTAGCGTTGGTGGTGGCGGAATCCCTGTAGTCAAAAGTGAAGACGGTTCACTGCATGGTGTTGACGCGGTCATCGATAAGGATTTTGCGACTAGTCTTTTGGCAGCAGATATTAAGGCAGACGTCTTAATTATTTCAACCGGTGTGCCTACAGTATATTTAAATTACGGCAAACCTAATGAAAAAGCCTTAGATAAGGTGACCTTGGCGGAACTTAAGCAATATGTGGCTGAAAACCATTTTGCTCCAGGAAGCATGTTGCCAAAAATCCAAGCTGTTATCAGCTTCCTGGAAAATGGCGGAAAAGAAGCGATCATCACTAATCCTGAATCGTTGGAAGAAGCTGTTGCAGGAAAGACTGGGACCCATATATATCCGTAAAGTGTGGGGCTAGACAAGAGTTTTATTCCTAAACTTGATTTAAATAAAACTTGAGATGAAGAAGTTAAATTCTTCATCTCAAGTAAGTTTCTTATTACTAAAAGTACAACTATGATAGATAAATTCTTCAGATAAATACTGAGGAAGTTTCCATAATGTTTGCCCAAGATGAGGAGATTTCCCTTAAGGAGAAATGAACATGGGTATAGTATTACACGGTGGAACTATTGTTACGGCTGCAGATTTATATCAAGCAGACGTCCGCATTGAAGGCGAGAGAATTGTGGCCATAGGCTACGATATCAAGCAACCTGGTGACCAGGCAATAGATGTGGATGGCTGCTTTTTATTTCCGGGAGGAATTGATCCACATACTCATTTTGATCTCCCGATGGGAGATTTTTCGACATCTGATGATTTTTCATCGGGCACAAAAGCGGCTGTATTAGGTGGGACAACAACTATTCTTGATTTTGCCACTCAATTTAAAGGGGAAACATTAAAAGAGGGCTTAATGAATTGGCATACAAAGGCTGAGGGCAAGTGTTATGCCGACTATGGGTTTCATATGGCAATCACAGATTGGAACGATTCGATTGCTAGAGAAATGCCAGAGTTGATTGACCAAGAAGGGGTACCGTCATTTAAACTTTATATGGCTTATAAGAACATCTTGCAAGTTGACGACGGAGCCTTGTTACAAGCTTTGCGTCAAGCAGGAGAATATGGGGCACTCGTTTGTGTGCATTGTGAAAATGGTGATATCGTCTATGATTTGGTGCATGAACATGTAATACAAGGTAAAACTGCTCCAAAATATCATCCGTTGTCACGTCCGCCGGTAGTTGAAGAGGAAGCAACCTCTCGCGTCATTACCCTTGCTCAGTTGGCCGGTGCTCCGCTCTATATTGTCCATCTTACCTGTAGCGGGGCTCTTCAAGCAGTGTATAATGCGAAGTTGAAAGGGCAAGAGGTTTACGCTGAAACCTGCCCTCAATATCTCTTGTTAGATGACAGCTATTATAGTGCCGAAGGTTTTAACGGTGCTAAATATGTAATTTCACCGCCTTTGCGTCCGGTTCAGAATCAGGAAGTTCTGTGGTCAGGCTTAAAAACTGGGGTCTTGGATGCTGTGGCCACGGATCATTGCGCGTTAAATTATAAAGGACAAAAAGATAAAGGTTTAAATGATTTTAGCAAAATCCCCAATGGGGCGGCCGGAGTTGAAACCCGTATGGGATTGTTGTATACGTATGGGGTTTTGCCTGGAAAGTTAACCTTAAACGATTTCGTAGCTCTAACCTCAACAAATGCAGCAAAACTCTTTGGATTATTTCCCCGAAAAGGAACCATTGCTCCTGGGAGTGATGCAGACCTTATTGTTTGGGACCCCCGTATCTCGTCCGTGATAAGGGCTGAGGATCTGCATCAGCAAGTCGATTACACTCCTTATGAAGGTTTTAAACAGACCGGTCAAGCGATTCATGTATTTTTACGTGGAAAGCAGGTTGTCCAAGATGGACAGCTAAGGGTGGATAAGCCCACGGGGATATACTTATCCCGCAAGCCATTCCTTAAGAGAAAGGTTGGGTAATAATGTATACTATTGATATTAACGGCACAGTTCACAATGTACAAGAGGATATGAACCTGCTGGATTTCTTGCGAGACGAGGCTCAGGTCACTTCACTTAAAAACGGATGTGGAGAAGGGGCTTGTGGTGCGTGTATGCTTTTAGTGGATGGCAAGGCTATGCGAGCCTGTATTTTGACAGTCGCAAAGGCCTCCGGAAAAAAACTTCTCACTGTTGAAGGGCTATCCGAGCGAGAAAAGGAAGCTTATACATGGGCATTTGCCGAAGCAGGTGCAGTTCAATGCGGTTTTTGTATACCAGGTATGATTATCAGCGCGAAAGCTCTGATTGATAAGAATGCTAACCCCACTTCTCAAGAAATAAAGCAGAGTATTCGAGGAAATATTTGTCGTTGTACAGGATATATAAAGATTGAACAAGGCATCTTCTTGGCCGCTCAGGTATTGCGGGGGGAAATACACCCTAAGTCTCTACAGCCTGGGGCTAGAATAGGAACAAGTGTTCAACGTGTAGATGCTCGTGAAAAGGCAATGGGTACGGGACAATATGTCGATGATATGCAGGTAGATAATATGCTTTACGCAGCGGTTCTAAGGACTAAATACCCAAGAGCCATTGTCAAAGCCATCGATGTATCCGAAGCGCGTTCTTATCCAGGTGTGGAAGCGGCATTAACCGCAGAGGATATTCCGGCAGATCCCAATCACGGTCATATTTTTCCTGATTGGCCGACCATGGTTTCGATCGGACAAGAAACAAGGTATATCGGGGATGCGATTGCCCTAGTTGCCGCTAAGACGAAAAAGCAAGCTCGAGAAGCCCTGGATTTGATTAAAGTGGAGTATGAAGAGCTCCAACCGATACTCAGTCCCACTGAAGCTCTCGCTGAAGGAGCCCCACGTATTCACCAAAAAGGGAATCTGTTAAGCACAACTAAGATTAAACGAGGAAATCCTGAGGAAGCGCTTGCTAATTCTGCTCATGTTGTTACGAATCGTTATACAACGCCGCCAACTGAACACGCCTTTATGGAACCTGAAAGTGCTTTAGCCATCCCTCAGGATGACGGAGGGGTTACTATTTATGTTGGAGATCAAAGTGTTTATGATGATCAACATGGGATTATGGCGATGCTCGGTCTGCCAGCAGAAAAAGTGCGCGTAATCAGCAAACTGGTCGGTGGCGGATTTGGCGGTAAGGAAGACTTAAGTGTCCAGCATCATGCAGCTTTGCTAGCAATTAAAACCCAAAAACCTGTTAAACTAACCTTTACTCGACAGGAAAGTATCTTAGTTCACCCCAAGCGGCATGCTATGGAATTGGAAGTTACGACTGGATGTGACGAGAAGGGAAAATTGACGGCTATGGTAGCTAAGATTGTTGCAGATACGGGGGCTTATGCTTCTTTAGGTACAGCTGTTCTGCAACGGGCGTGTACCCATGCCAGTGGTCCTTATCAAATAACCAATGTAGATATAACAGGGCTTTGTGTTTATACCAATAATCCTCCAGCTGGAGCATTTAGAGGCTTTGGCGTGCCACAGTCCTCTTTTGCGGCTGAGACCAATATGGACCTCTTAGCAGAAAAAGTTGGGATCTCTCCCTGGGAAATTCGATATCTCAACGCTCTCGAACCAGGGATGATTAATTCCACTGGTCAGATTACTGATGAGGGAACTGCCATCAAGGAGACACTTCGTGCAGTTCGTGAAGTGTATGAGTCTCATCCTCATGCTTCAGGAATTGCTTGTGCAATGAAAAATACTGGTATTGGAGTGGGCCTTCCGGATACTGGTCGGGTAAAAATCAAGATTCTTAATGGGAAAGCAGTAGTCCTTACCAGTGCTGCCTGTATTGGACAGGGTTTTGCCACGATTGCCACACAGATTGTCCATGAAGCAACAGGGTTGCCACTAGAAAAGATTGAAGTTGGTGCTCCTGATACATGTTTGACGCCTAACTCCGGTACGACAACTGCTTCGCGCCAGACAATGTTTAGTGGTGAGGCCGTGCGTCAAGCTTCTTTAAAATTCCAACAAGCTATGCATAATGCTTCAATTGAGGATTTAGAAGGACAAGAATTTTATGGAGAATACTTCGGGGAAACCGACCCCATGGATTCGGATAAGCCGAACCCGATTAGCCATGTTGCCTATAGTTATGCAACTCATGTTGTTCTGCTAAATGAACAGGGAATCGTGGAAAAAGTGGTTGCTGCACATGATGTGGGAAGGGCCATTAATCCTAAAGCAATTGAAGGACAGATCGAAGGCGGAGTATGCATGGGATTAGGCTATGCTTTACGTGAGGATTTCCCCCTTCTTAATGGCGTGCCAACAGTTAAGTATGCCAAGTTGGGACTTTTGCGTTCGACAGAAATGCCTGAAGTAGAATCTGTAATAATTGAAAAGAATTCCTCTCCATTAGCTTATGGTGCCAAAGGAGTAGGAGAAATCGCCTCGATTCCGACCGCTCCGGCAGTTGCATCCGCTTATTACAAGTTTGATGGTAAACTGCGGTGTTCTTTGCCATTGCGGGAGACTCCTTATAATAAAAATTAGTTAAAATTTTCTGGTTTTATGCTTGAACAATGTCTTAAACTCACGTAAACTATCCTTAAGCAGTTGTTAGGAGTAAACATGACTACTATTGGAAGCGGCAGTCTTTGGAACATGACCCAGCACTTGCCTGTTACAACATTCATTGGGGCCGGAGGAAAAACAACCTGCCTTCGATCCCTCACTCATGAAATCGAATCCGCCGGTCTGCAAGTTGTGGCAACGACTACGACAAAAGTCTACCCGGAGGAACACATGAACGCTTGGAGAAATCTTAATCCTCCGCCTAAACAAAAGGGTGCGTGGTTTTGGTATGATAAAGTAGAAGATGAAAGTGGAAAATGGCTTGGTCCAACAGTTACAGCGGTTGACGATGCCATCGCAGAGGATATTCCTTTATTTAAGTGCCAAAGCAGTCAAGTGGAGGTACCGGGCGGAAATGAGCGTTTTTGGGTGATTGAAGGAGATGGCGCACGAGGATGCAAGTTAAAATGCTGGGAGTCCTACGAACCTCAAATTCCTAAGTATACGAATTGTGCTGTGTTAGTGTTAGATCGCGGGTTATGGGGAAATGTTCTGCAAGCGGATCAGGTTCATAGATCTCATATGTGTAAGGATCTTCCCGGACAGGTTTGGCAAGCGGAGAGTGCATGGAGTTATTTTTTGAGGTCTCCTGTTTTTGATTCCCAATATGAACAGATGTGTTGGGTTATTCTCTTGAATGGTCCAGGAAAAACCATTGAGAACAAGGAGGTAATAGATCCAATGGATTCATTGGATCTATTACACCATCTCTGGTATCGATGGTTAGAAATTCAGCAAAATCCTGCTTGCATCGAAAAGAGGCCGAGTCATTTACGCTTGGCCACGGGGGATGCCAAAGAGGGGGACTTACGATGGTTCGATTTGTGGTAATGGCCGCAGGTTTGGCTACTCGAATGGGGCGAGATAAACTTGCTTTGCCTTGGAAGAAGACCACTGTGCTAGGGCATGTTTTAGAAACGGTTCTTGAGGCAATCAAACTTCAGAAGAGTGAATCCAATTTATCCAAGATTGAGATTCACGTTGTCTCACGGCAACCCATTGAGACGTATGTTTCAGAAGATGGTATTAGGGATTTTAGAGAGCACGAAGGGATTTGGCGTTATGTTCCAAGTCCTCGACCCCTTGCAGAGACAATTAACATAGGATTACAAGATATTAACAATCAAGTACATAGTTACGCTTTTTTACCCGGTGATCAAGTGGGAATTAATGTTCAAGAGTTGTCAGCCTGTCTGGAAGAGGTTCTTAAATATTGTCCGGACTTTCTTGTACCCATTGCGGGGGATATAACTGGATCGCCAGTGTTTTTTCATAAGCGCTATGTTCCAGAACTATTGGCGCTCCAAGGTGAGCAAGGCGGAAGACTTGTTCTATATAAATATCCAGAACGATGGCATAAATTTCCCGTTATGAAGAATTTATTTTCTGATGTTGATACACCGGAACAATATCAGGCTTTACTTAACCAAACATAGTTCTTTTCGGATGGTTAAACCACCTACGTAGATGAAATTCTTATCCTTGAATAAGAGAAATTAGAGAGTCCTAACAATTAAGTTTGATTTAAACAGTTGAGGATTTAATCCATATAGACAAGGAGAAATGTGCGAATGGACAATAGACTGGTTATGAATGGGCCGGTAGTTTTAATTCGTGGGGCTGGGGAACAAGCTTCTGGCGTAGGTTGGGCTTTAGCTAAAGCTGGGTTTAGAGTAGTAATGACTGAAGTAGCTGAGCCTTTAATGGTCCGCTGGCCAGTATGTTTTGGGACTGCTATTCAAGAAGGTCGTTGGCAAGTTGAAGAAATTACGGCTTGCCGTATAGATTCTCCAACCACAGATTGTGAGACTGCATGGAAAGCGGGAGAAATCCCAGTCCTTGTTGACCCTGATTTGGAGACATTGCCTGCGCTTAATCCTTTAATACTGGTCGATGCTATTATGGCTAAACGAAACATAGGGACAAAGCAGAACATGGCCCCGTTAACGATCGGCTTGGGACCAGGTTTTTCTGCGGGACAAGATGTAGATGTTGTTATAGAAACTAACCGAGGGCATAATCTAGGCAGAATTATTTATTCTGGACCAGCTCAGCCCAATACTGGTGTTCCGGGAGAAGTTAAGGGTATTTCTAAAGATCGTGTTGTCTACTCTGCCAAGACCGGGGTCTTTAAAGCAAGGCGGGCTATAGGAGAACAGGTTTCGGCGGGAGATTGTTTGGGTGAAATTGAAGACGGGTTAGAGAATACAAAAGTTGTTTCATTAATTAATGGAGTTTTAAGAGGGTTATTGAGAACAAATACACAGATTTCTGCCAATGTTAAAATTGGGGATATCGATCCTCGCGGGCAAGTAGAATACTGTTGGACGGTTTCGGAGAAGGCACGTGCTATAGGGGCTGCGGTTTTATTATGTATCCTGGAATTCGGTATCCTTAGTCCACCATGCATAAAAGGCTAAAAATTGCTTCATTAGTTTGAAAAAATAGGGATATTCTAATACGTTAATGATAAATGGTTTAGTTTGTGGATCATTTTACCTAAAATGTAAGACAATTTTTTATATTTAAAGAAGGATAACCTATATACAAATCGAATGTGTATAATGTAATATGTGTATTAGATCTTATGTCGTAAAACCGCTTTAATTATTGAAACAGATCAAATGACTGGCTCAATAATTAAATACTAAATTCTACTCATATAACCTCGATAATTGGTTCGAGGGTTTCTACTAAGCAACCGTAATTGCTTTTCTATGAGCCAGGGATGGCCATAGAGTCTTGCAATAGAGGTTGCTTTTTTGTGTGTTCAAAAATAATTAAAGGGGTGAGAAAATGAAGTATTTTCAACCGCACAGCGTGGAAGAGGCTTTAGAAATAGCCCATAGATACGAGGCGACATTCTTGGCTGGGGGAACGGATCTTGTACTTCATATGCGTACGGGCAAAGTTCAGCCGACGGGTCTTCTTGACCTGGGCAAGATCCCCGTACTTCGCGAGATCAAAGAATTTGACGGGTGTTTGCAGATTGGTAGTATGGCAACATTTGCAGAATTAGGAAATAGTGAACTCGTTGCCCAGAATGCCTATGCCCTTTGGCAGGCCTGTCAATCCATGGGTTCTCCACAAATTCGTAATCAGGCGACTTTGGGCGGAAATTTGGGTAATTGCTCACCAGCCGCGGATAGCTTACCACCACTATTGGCGTTAGGAGCAGAGGTCCATTTGATTTCGCAAGAGGGGGAGGAAATTGTACCTTTATCCACTCTCTTAAGCCGAATACCGCTCCTCGGGCAAGAAACCCTCATCCGTGGATTTCGTATTCCAATCAATGGTCGACAGAGTGGGTTTGCTAAATTAGGCAGACGCAGAGCGTTGGCCATTGCCCGTCTGAGTGTAGCGGTTGCTGTAGAAATAAATGAAACCCGAGTAGAAAATGTTCGTGTGGCCCTTGGAGCAGTGGGCAGAAGAGCTTTCTTAAGTGAATCTCTTGGCCGGGAATTAAGCGGTCAAGAATTAAATGGGGCTTGGCTGGAAAAAGGAGTTTTAGAAGTTCAACAGATTGTCCGAGAAGCTTTAGGAACGCGGGCATCTGCACCTTATAAGAGGGTAGCGGTTTCTGGAGTCTTTCGTGAGGCGTTAGCGTCAATCATCTCAGAGGGAGGGACACAAGTATGATAGAGATTAAACTTGTCGTAAATCAAAAGCCCTATACTTTGGACGTTGAACCAAGTGAACGTCTCATTGATGCTTTACGCAACCGTTTAGGACTCCATGGAACAAAGGAAGGGTGTGGGGAAGGAGAATGTGGTGCCTGCACCGTGATTATGGACGGTAAAACAGTGAACTCCTGTCTTGTTTTGGCTGCTCAAGCCAACGAGAGTGTCATTACTACAATTGAGGGAGTAGGAAATCGGCGCTCACCCCATCCAGTACAAAAAGCTTTTGTCGAAGTCGGAGCCGTTCAATGTGGTTTTTGTACCCCAGGAATGGTTTTATCTGCTAAGAATTTGCTGGATAAGAAATCAAAGCCTAGTGATGCAGAAATTGGAATTGCCATGTCAGGGAATCTTTGTCGTTGTACTGGGTATGATAAAATTTTGCGGGCTGTGAAAATTGCTGCTGAGGAGGGAAAAGAATGAAAACTTCGGTAGTTGGATCCCGAGTTGTCAGAGAAGATGCTTGGGGAAAAGTTTTCGGACAAACTAAATTCCCAGCTGATGTAAATTTGCAGGACCAGATCTACGCAGTGGTTATTCGCAGTCCACATCCTCATGCCAAAGTTATAGCAGTTAACAGTGAACAGGCAATGAGCTTAGCTGGTGTGGTGGCTGTTCTAACTGCCAAGGATGTTCCTAATAATTCGCACGGCGTACTCTTTCGCGACCAGCCTGTTCTGGCGGAGTATGTTCGAATGGTTGGAGACCCAGTGGCAGTCGTCGGTGCGGAATCGAAAGAAATTGCCCGAGCTGCTGCAAAGCTCATAGAAGTAGAATACGAGGTTTTGCCTGCGGTGTTTGACCCAGAGGAGGCAATGAAGCCCGATGTGCTCCCTCTTCATCCAACGCTTCGTCCGACTAATGTCTTATACCACATGCCAATACGTCGTGGAATAATGGAAGAGGGCTGGGCTAAGGCAGATGTAGTGATTGAAAAAGAGTATAGTACACAACATGTGGACCATGCTTTTTTGCAACCGGAGGCTGTACTTGCCCATGTAGATGAACGCGGACACATGGTAGTGCAAACAGCTACCCAATATGCTCACTATGATCGGGGTGAAATTGCCCACGCTTTAGGGCTTCGCTTTAGCCAGGTTCAAGTCAAAACCCTAGCGGTGGGAGGAGCTTTCGGAGGACGGGAAGACATTTCACTTCAGGTTATCGCGGCTTTAATGGCCTGGAATACGCTTCGACCTGTGAAAATGGAAAATACCCGGGAAGAATCTTTTTATTCTCATTCTAAGCGTCATCCCATGCGAATGCATTATAAGACTGGTGCAACGAAAGATGGCAAATTAGTGGCTATGGAAGCAAAAATCATTGGGGATGCTGGAGCTTATTCTTCTTGGAGTATCAACGTTTTGCGTAAGTCTGCGGTGCATGCCAGCGGACCCTATGTCATCCCCAATGTTTCAATTGATAGTTATGCTGTGTTTACAAACAATCCTTATTCTGGAGCTATGCGTGGCTTTGGTGCAGCCCAAACGGTATTGGCCTATGAAAGTCAAATGGATCTCCTCGCTAAGGAGATTGGGATTTCTCCTTTGGAAATTCGCTTGCGCAATCTTTTTAAGGTTGGAAGTACGACGGCCACCGGACAAGTGTTGACTGGGAGTGTTCCACTGGATCAGTGCCTGGCGAAAATCGCGCCATATCTCCAAGGAGGGGGAGACTCTCAATGATAAAGCGGGGAATTGGATTAGGGTGTTCTTGGTATGGCACGGGTTACGGGAACGGTTTCCCGGATGTGTCCAGCGCCTTTGTAGAAATTCATGATGACGGTTCAGCGACAGTGTTGACGGGGGCTGTCGACGTAGGACAAGGGAGCAACTCGATCTTTGCCCAAATTGTGGCGGAAGAGCTCGGACTAGAGTCCAAAGATATTTGTGTTTATTCTGGCGATACGGATGCAACGCCGGATTCAGGGACGACGGCAGCGACGCGGCAAACCTATAATACGGGAAATGCTGTTTTGAAAGCAGTACGCCAAGCTAAATCCTCTTTGTTGGATTATGCTGCCCATGAGTTTTCTTGTCCGACTTCAGAAGGAATAGAGCTTAAAGATGGTTATATCGGAGTCAAAGGTGATCCTTCACGCTATATGCCTTTAGCAGACATGGTTTTTCAAGCCCGTTTACGTGGCAAACGTTTTATAAGTGCCGAAAGTTCGACAGCGTGTTCAACTCCAGTCGATCCGGAAACCGGACAGGGTGCTCCTTACTGGCCATATTCCTTCGGCTGTCAGTCGGCTGAAGTAGAAGTAAATACTGAGACCGGTATGGTCCGTGTGCTTAAAGTGGTTGCAGTCCATGACGTAGGAAAAGCCCTAAATCCAACTCAAATAGAAGGGCAAATTGCGGGTGGAGTTACCCAAGGAATAGGGTTTGCTTTGCTTGAGGAATTAGAATTAAACGACGGAAAAATTAATAACCCTGCCCTTTCCAGTTATTTGATTCCCACGGCCTTAGATGTGCCTATTATAGAAGCTTTATTCGTGGAAGATGCAGAATGCACTGGTCCTTTCGGTGCAAAGGGACTCGGTGAACCTGCAATGCTTCCAACAGTTGCGGCCATCATCAATGCTATTGATGATGCTGTGGGAGTAAGGATTACGTCTTTACCAGCGACGCCAGAAAAAATTCTGCAAGCATTAGCAGAGAAGAAGGAGGGTGTGGGATAGTATATTTTTGGTTGTTAGGGTTACTATGAACTCATTATTTCCATGATGTTGTTAGTCAGAAGCATCCATATAAAAGTTAAATAATATCAATAAATTTGCTTAAACTACCAAATATGAAGTTATCATGAGGAAATATATTAATGGGAGGGCTGTCTATGTCAACCGTTAAGAATCCATCAGGCAAACCAGAAGGCTTTTTAGAAAGATTTTTTCATCTTAATGAATTAGGCTCCAATGTACGAACGGAAATTTTGGCGGGGATAACTACGTTTGTTACCATGGCCTACATTTTGTTTGTAAACCCGATAATTTTGAAAGACGCAGGGATGCCCGTTAGTGCCACTTTTGCCGCTACTGCCATTGCTGCAGCATTTGGTACTCTGATCATGGGCTTGTATGCCAACTATCCGATCGCCTTAGCACCAGGAATGGGACTTAACGCATTCTTTACGTACACTGTTGTTCTTGGAATGGGGCTAAGTTGGCAAACAGCACTTGGTGCAGTTTTCATATCAGGTGTTGTCTTTTTCCTCATGACGGTCACGAAAGTTCGAGAGTGGATTATTGAGGGTGTACCTCCGGTCTTACGACTCTCTATTGGAGTTGGAATAGGCTTATTTATTGCTTTTATTGGACTCAAAAACGGTGGACTGATTGTAGCTGACCAAGCCACGTTTGTAAAATTGGGTAACATGAAGTCACCAGGCGTTCTAGTTACTGTTTTCGGTCTGATCGTTACGGGCGCGTTGATAGCTAGAAAAGTCAAAGGCGGTTTGTTGATCGGGATCGTTGCTACGACCGTGTTAAGTATGATAATGGGCGTTTCTGCGTATCCAACTGGAATATCCAGTTTTATTTCAATGACCAATCCTTTAGAAGCAATTGCACCGGTGGCGTTTGAACTCGACGTTTTGGGAGCTATAAGTTATGGATTTATTTCAATTCTTTTTGCCTTTACTCTGGTAGACTTGTTTGACAATATCGGTACCTTACTCGGAGTATCACGTAAAGCGGGACTTTTAGATAAGAACGGAAATTTACCCCGTGCTGGAAAAGCCTTGATGGCAGATTCAATAGGAACAATGTTCGGAGCTACAGTGGGAACTCCTACGGTAACGTCTTATATTGAAAGTGCCTCAGGTGTAGCAGAGGGCGGTAAAAGCGGACTAACTGCGGTTACAGTTGCAGGTCTCTTCCTGGTTTCACTTATTTTTGCTCCACTGGTCGGATTAATTCCTGGGCAAGCAACCGCACCTATTCTTATTTTGGTGGGTGTCTTGATGATGAGTGAAGTCGTTGAAATTAATTTTAACGACTTTACCGAAGCTTTGCCCGCTTTTATGACGATCGTCATGATGCCCTTAACCTTCTCGATAGCTCAAGGAATAGCCTTTGGATTTATGTCTTATACGCTTATTAAATTAGTGAGTGGCAGGCATAAAGAAAATAATTTAGTTATGTATGTATTCACAGCTCTCTTTATTATTCACTTTATTATTGGGGGGCACTAATCTAACCTAGAATGGATGGTTTGGAGAGATGTGGCTGGAACACATCTCTCCATGATTGGAAAACATTGGTGGATTTTCTGCTCTAGATAAAGTATAGTTAACTTATCTGGGAGATATAGCGACATTTGTATGTAAAATATAGTAAGAATTAGTCATTTTATTAGAATTTCTAAATTTGGACTCAGTTACGAAAATCAATAAAGTTGCCTAGTTAACCTAATGCTTGGTGTCTTTCGGTCGGTAGAGAGCGCCTTTCGCAAGAAGGGAAAGGATGGGAATGGGATGCGTATTCTCTTCAAAAATGGGAATATTGTAACAATGAATGCTGGGCGTGAAATTGTTCAGGGTGATCTGCTTGTCGATGGATCTCAAATTGTCGCAGTCGGTGGTGTCATCGAACAACCCGCAGATCAAGTAATAGAACTTCATGGTGATTTAATAATTCCCGGCTTGATTCAAACTCATATACATTTGTGCCAGACATTATTTCGAGGTCAGGCTGACGATTTAGAACTTTTAGATTGGCTTAAACTAAGAATTTGGCCGCTGGAAGGCGGACATGATCCAGAATCCTTATATGATTCTGCTTTATTGGGTATTGGAGAGTTATTCCTTGGTGGTACTACGACGATCGTGGATATGGAAACTGTGCATCATACTGAACATGCCTTTGAGGCTATCCTTGCCAGCGGCTTAAGAGCTTTGAGTGGGAAGGTTATGATGGATGATTGCAACGGAGATATTCCACCTTCCTTGCAAGAGAAGACGGAAGATTCTTTGCAAGAAAGCGTCGATTTATTTGAGAAATATTACGGTAAAGGAAATGGTCGACTCGAAGTTGCGTTTACGCCCCGCTTCGTTATTTCCTGCACTGATACATTATTAAAAGAAGTTTCGAAAATTGCCCATGAAAAAAATGCTTTTGTGCATACACACGCTTCGGAAAATCGCTCGGAAATCCAGCTTGTAGAGAGTACGCGAGGGATGCGCAATATCATCTATTTGGATAAATTGGGCTTAACCGGGCCAAAACTAATATTGGCTCATTGCATCTGGTTAGATGAGGCAGAAAAAGAAATTCTGGTCCAGACCAAAACTCGGATTTCACATTGCCCTTCTTCGAATTTGAAACTGGCCTCAGGGATTGCTCCAATTCCGGAACTTATGAAACGCGGGGCAGAGGTTTCCCTGAGCGCGGACGGGGCACCCTGTGGCAATAACTTGGACGGATTCCGAGAAATGCGACACGCTGCGTTGATTCAGAAACCTCTACACGGACCGACGGTCATGCCGGCGCGTGAGGTCTTTGAGCTGGCGACTCTAGGCGGTGCTCGGGCCATCGGACATGAACATGATCTCGGAAGTCTGGAAGTTGGGAAAAAAGCTGATTTGGCAGTCGTTAGCCTGCAGGGCTTACACACTTGGCCGACTGAGCATGTTGATGTTTATTCACAATTGGTTTACCAGGCGGTTTCCTCTGATGTACGTCTCACAATGGTGGATGGAAAAATAGTGATGAAAGATCGGCAACTATTAACGATTGATGTTCCGAAGCTTAAGATAAGTTCGACGCGGAGCTTGAATCGAGTTAAGCAGAGAGTAGGACTTTTGTAGAGGGACTTGTGTGACACAGCGCTCGGTGCCTACCACGCAGAGCAAACTAGCAGTTCAAGCTCTTGTTCTGGGGCGCGGGGTGCCCACCAAAAGCGCCATCCTTGGCGCATTGGCGGCAGCGCACGTCCGTATGCGCTGCCCCGTGTCTGGGGTCGCTTTCACTGAGTTTGCTATTCTGCTTACGTAGAGACGTCGCGCTTGTGTTACACTGCGTCCTGTGCTAACAGGACGTATCCTGCTTTGGAGAAGGTTGAGTATTTGTGTTTGGTTACTTGTTTTGAGAGAGACGACACATTCTAAGTGCGACGTCTTGTGTTTGGGGTTGCATTAACGTAGTTTGGTAATTCTATAAAATGCAAGTCAAAGAACCGTCATCAACTTGCATTTTGTTGCCCTCTTAGGCTTGGCTCTAGCCAAGCCTTTTCTGATATCTGTCTGGAATGGAGTGTGGGGTAGTATGTCGAGCTTTAAGCAAAGAATGGATGAAGCCCGGGGGCTTGTTAAGATTGACTTGGTTCTGAGACGAGCTAAGTTAGTTAATGTCTTCTCTGGAGAAATCCATGAAACGGATATAGGAGTTCATCGAGGTAACTTTGTTGGTATTGGAAAGTTCGAAGAAGCGGAGAAGGCTTTGGATTTATCTGGGAAATATGTTGTTCCTGGCTTAATTGACGGACATGTCCATATTGAAAGCTCACATCTTTGTCCGGAGGAATTTTGTTCGCTTCTTCTTTCTCATGGAGTAACGACTGCTGTCGTAGACCCTCATGAAATTGCTAATGTTTTGGGAAGCCAAGGCATCCGATATATTCTCGATAGTGTTGACAGGTTACCCTTTAATACCTTTGTCGCACTTCCTTCTTGTGTTCCTGCAACGGACTTGGAGACTTCAGGAGCTCGTTTGGGAGCAAACGATTTATTAAAATTTGTGGATCATCCTAAAGTTATAGGCTTAGGTGAGGTTATGGATTATTTGGGAGTGATCCAAGCCAAATCGGACATGGTTGAGAAACTTAAACTCCCCGTGCCTTTCTTTGATGGACATGCTCCAGGAATATCTCCTCAGGATTTGAACGCCTATTATCTGGCGGGAATACATACAGAACATGAATGCTCGACAGTTGAAGAGGCTAGAGAGCGTTTACGGCGCGGTTTTCACGTGATGCTTCGCGAGGGAAGCGCTGCCAAAAACCTCTTGGATCTCTTACCGGCTGTGACGAGCCAAAATGCTGGACAATGTCTTCTTGTGACTGATGACCGTCATCCGAGAGATCTTATCCAGGAAGGAAGCATCGATCATCTTGTTCGTCTGGCAATTAAGGCAGGAATGAATCCTATCCAAGTGATCCAAATGGCGACGATCAATGCGGCTCGTGCGATCGGACTCTCCCGCCTAGGTGCAGTAGCACCTGGATATCAGGCTGATTTTGTTATCCTGGATGATTTAAAGAGTTTTGAGATCAAAGAAGTATATTGGCGTGGAATAAAACAAAGTGGAAGCGAAGGGCGACCAAAATTCCCACGCTACAGTATTGCAGGATTGACGGAAAGTGTTCATCTTGGAGACTGGTTCCCAGCTAAGCTCAGAGTTTATACAGATAAAGAATCAGGCTCGTTGAATCATGCTCAAGTTAAGGTTATTGGAGTTCAAGATCATTCTTTAGTGACTTCTGCCTTGATTCGGGAACTCCCAGTCACTGATGGTCTTATTCATTCAGACCCAGCTCAAAAGATTGCAAAACTGGCTGTGCTCGAACGACATCATAAAACCGGAAACGTTGGGGTCGGGTTTGTCGAAGGTCTGGGCTTGACAAAAGGGGCTATCGCTTCAACAGTTGCCCATGATTCTCATAACTTAGTTGTCGTGGGAATGAGCGATGAGGAGATGAACCTTGCAATTCTGACTTGTGTTGAAATGGGTGGCGGGCTCTGTCTTATTAATGGAAATCAGGTGATCGGGAAGCTTCCTTTGCCTATTGCTGGCTTAATGACAGATCAAAATGCTGAAGCAGTTGCAAAAATTCTGAATAATTTACATGAGAAGGCAGTTGGGCTTGGAATTAGTGAAATGGTTGATCCATTTATGACATTAGCCTTTCTTTCCCTACCAGTCATTCCTGAATTAAAACTGACGGATTTAGGTTTGGTTGACGTAGAACGTTTTCGAAGGACTAAGCTTGTTTTATGAGGGATGCCTACTAAATTTATCAATCTAAAGTTTTTTTATGTCATCGAAGAGAACAAGTTATCTTAGCTATCATAAATAACTAAGGTGGCTTGTTTTTGTTTATTGGGGAATGCTAAAATATTCAATTATGCCTTATCTCGGAACAATAACATCTGTTGTGTGATCCCATAAATGTTATAAAATTGTATGAAATATTATAAAATTGCTTGTGCAAAAACAGCTATATAGATTGTCGAAAGTAGAAAAAATCATCAAAGGACTGAAGGAAAAATTTTATTGATATAATGATTATTAAAGGTTTTTTGAAATATTTGACGAACTAAGTCTATTAGACCAAGAATGACACAAATTTGGATAGGGTGAATATTCATGCGGTTGGTAAATACTCGTTATGTTGAGGAAGGATCAATTTTAGCACGTCCTGTGATTAATTCTTCAGGTAGGATTCTATTACAGACAGGGGTTCGCATGACGGCTTCCTATATTGAACGTTTAAAAACCATGGGGTATGATGTACTTTTTATTCAAGATGATCGATTGGAAGATGTAGAATTTCATATGTCCATTACCGGGCAAACCCGTGAAGTGGCATATAATACAATTAAACATGTAAGCAGTTATATTGAGAGTGGCCAGGAAGGCTCACTAGTGGTAGCTGACGTCCGGTCATCAGTTCAGCAAATGATTAATGATCTTTTGTTTAGTACAGACATCCTGGGGAATTTGACAGAGATCCAAGGGTACGATGATTATACCTTTCACCATTCGATTAATACAACGATTATTGGACTTGTCTTAGGCATTGCATCAGGGTATTCTGAACAAAAATTAATTGAGTTTGGTATGGGTATTCTCATGCATGATATTGGAAAAATATTAATACCAGAGAGTATTCTAAATAAGAAAACACCGCTGACAGAGGAAGAATTCGGTGAGATTAAGCGGCATACGGTAAATGGATTTAACATTTTACGCAAGAATAATGATTTTAGTTTGCTTTCTGCACATATAGCCTTTCAACATCAAGAGAAGTGGGATGGAACGGGTTATCCAAGGGGACTTAAAGGAAGCGAAATTCATGACTACGGTAGATTGGCTGCAGTTGCTGATGTATATGAAGCCTTAACTAGTAAGCGGATTTATCGTAAAGCTATTGAGCCTAATGAGGCCTATGAATATATTGTTTCTCAAGCAAATACTCATTTTTGTCCACGTACCTTAGAAGTTTTCAAAAAACATATTGCCGTTTATCCTTCTGGTTCCGGCATTCTCTTAAGTAATGGACAAAGAGGAAACGTTGTGAAGCAAAATCCCGCTTTTCCGAATCGTCCCTTTGTTAGGGTATTCTACGAAAATGAAGAGGAGCTCGCGTCTCCAATTGATTATAATCTGGCAGAATATCCTTCTCTGATGATTGTTGCGGTGGATAACCGCTAATTTTGGGTTTGCTTTTGGATACTAGACAGAAAGTATAACTTCGTTACATACTTTCTGAAGGTCCCTTCTCGCCATCCATGGCCAGCGCATAAGTGCAACTATGGCAATCGCCTGCGCCGCCGGCTTGGCGCTAGCCAAGTTTTCTAATAAGAACCTTTCACTTTTTTGTAAATGAAGTGGTGAAAGGCTTTTTTCCACGTTTAAGACACCCACTTTCATAAGTGGGTGTCAATTATTATGCTCTGTGACGAAAGACTTTCCTTTCTCAATAGCGGAGGATGAAGAAAAATCTCTGAGCGTTAGTCTTGATGTTTCGGCTTTTGCAGAGCGAGTTCACTTATGAGTTTTTCAAAAGTGCTTCAAATTCTTCGATCTGATGAACAGGTCTTTGACATGTGAAGTTTTCGCACAAATAGGCAGTGATTTGACTGGGATCAAGGGGATAATCTTTAATCCAAGGGACAATCTCGCTAAGAGTTCCTTCTTGGTAAAGAACTGATGCATTGGGACGAAATGTAGAAAAGAAGAGCTTACGCATTTCAGGGAGTTCTAAGGAGTTGAGCGAACCTGCTAGAATCAATTCTTGAGAGGGATGAAGGGCAAACTGCAAAGCTTGTAGAAAAGCTGTATACCCTGAAGGGTGTTCTTCAATAACAGATCTGAAATCAAGTAACTGTTGCTGGGCTTTTCGTTCCCAGCGCTCACTTCCGGTGAGTCGCCCAAGTCGAAGCAAGTTGAGAGCAGTGATTGAATTACCTGAAGGAAGAGCACCGTCATAGCTTTCTTTAGGACGGAAGAGCAGTTCTTCGGCATCTGATCCAGTGAGATAGTATCCGCCACCTTCTTCATCGAAAAAGAGGCGATCCTGTTGTTCTTGGAGTTGAAGTGCAGTTTGGAGAATTTCGCTTTTTCCACTTGCTGAGTAAAGCTCTAAGAGAGCCCAAATAAAGAATGCATAATCATCTAAGTATCCGAGGTAGGCTGTATCACCTTCTCGATAGCGCGCCATAAGACGACCGTCACTGCGTCGTAGTTGGGTAAGAACAAAGGTCGAGGCTTTTTCAGCAGCTTCAAGATACGCAGTATTTCCGAGAACTTGAGCGCCTTTTGCCAAGGCGACAATCATTAAAGCATTCCAAGCGGTTAAAATCTTATCATCCTTATGTGGGTGGATTCGTTTTTCTCGTGCCGTAAAGAGAGCTCGACGTGCGTTTTCTAGGGACTTTAGAACCTCCTCTTCTGATAAGGAGTTGTCCTGAGCAACTTTCTTGATATTTCCTAATAATAGATTGGGAATATTCTTCCCTTCAAAGTTTCCTTTAGGCGTTATGTCATAAACGGCACAATACTTAGCGGCTGTCTCTTTATCAAGTAAAGCTTCAATTTCTTCGGGAGTCCAAACATGGAATTTTCCTTCTTCCCCCTCAGCATCAGCATCTTCGGCTGAATAAAACCCGCCTTCTGGGGAGGTCATGTCTCGTAGGACATAAGTGAAAATTTCCTGCGCAATCTGGGCATCTTTTGGAAAATGGGAAACTTGATAACTTTCTAAGTAGGCTAAAGCTAGTAATGCATTATCGTAGAGCATTTTTTCGAAATGAGGGACTAACCATTTTTCATCCGTACTATACCTTGCAAATCCGAATCCAACATGATCATAAATTCCGCCTAGGGCCATTCCATCGAGAGTTTTGCGGACGATTAATAGAGCTTTGTCCTGAGGATGATTCTCAGCATAGCGAAGGAGAAAGGTTAGGGAATGAGGAGTCGGAAATTTTGGAGCACTTCCAAATCCTCCGTACCGTGCGTCAAAACTTTGGGCTAAGACTGCATACCCTTTAGAGACTACTTCATTTCCCCATGCTTGAAAGGACTCTGAACTATCCTCGAGATCACTTGAAATAGGAGCTGTTCTATTGGGCAGTGAACGTCCCGAATGGATTGCAGCCACAATCTGATCTGCAGACTCTCGAAGTTTATCTTCTTCAGTAGCCCAGAGAGTCCCTACTTGTTCTAAGAGTTCCATCATCCCTTTGTATCCGTAGCGCTCTGTTTTTGGAAAGTATGTTCCTGCGAAAAATGGCTTTTTTTGTGGCGTCATTATAATGGTAAGTGGCCATCCACCTGATCCAGTTAGGGCCTGACAAAAGGCCATGTACAAATGGTCAACATCAGGGCGTTCTTCGCGGTCTACTTTTATGGAGATAAAGTAGCGATTAAGTAAGGCTGCAACCTCGTTGTCTTCGAAGGATTCACGTTCCATGACGTGGCACCAGTGACAGGTGGAATATCCAATACTTAGAAATATTGGTTTATTATCTCTCTTAGATATAGCGAAAGCTTCCTCACCCCAGGGATACCAATCCACGGGATTATACGCATGTTGCAAGAGATAGGGGCTTTTTTCGTTAATTAGTTTGTTGGCTTGTTTGTGTGTGTTTACCATAGTTACCTCCGTTGCGTTGGATATTCAACATGACATGCTGTTAGTATGCCTAAATGCAGAACATTTAGCAATGGAATCGAAAATGTGGAACAGGAATATTCAATGGGAAAGATTGAAGGCTGGAAGCGTGAGGCTTCGTTTTTGTGTAAACTGAAATTCCGTTTATGAAATAGGCGGGATACATTGGATTTGCCGAATCACGATTGGTACTAGCTTTCTCTATGACATTTGTCATATATACGTATGCTTCTACTCACTACTACCAGATTACTTAAAGGTGAGGACGTGGAAGCAAGAGGTTATTATCTCAAGGACTCGATCCAATCTCTGCCTGTTCAAAACTATGTAGATAGTTATATCAGTTCTGCAAAGAGAATTGCCAAAGCTTCTGGTGGTGACGAACAAAGATTTTATGAAGGACTGAAGATTAGTAACGAGGCTGATTTACAATTGGAATATAAAGTACTTACGGGAATTGAAAGGCAGAAATCCTATGTCACACTCGGAACATTTCTTCAAATCATCCTGTTCACTATGGTAATGAATGAGGCTCTCAAGGAGTTAGCGAAATGACATTTCTAAGTCAAGAAACGTTCTGGCAGGGCTATATTCACTGGGACTTTTACTTACATAAAATTTTACGCAACACATGGTTCGTAGATCATCATCCGGGACAAAAATTATCAGTAAATTCATAGATAAGATCAACAAGTCTTAATGTTGTTAAAATATCTCCACCTTTAGTAAAAGTAATAAATCTATTTCTTTAAGTGGACCTACGCTAATTAAATGTTTATTAAAAACTGGGATTATATCTGGGGCTATTCTTGTGCTTATTCTTTGTCAATCGGCACAAAGATAACAAATAATTAAATGTAGTGGCACGGAGGTAAACATAAAAACGAAGTTCAGGTATAAACAATTGTATGCTGGAGGTATTCGCTTGATTTACTACCAGATATGACATTTTTACTATATTTGGCATATTATAGAGAAAGTTGAATATAAGGTGGTAAAAAAATGGCATCCATCGATGTTTTCCCTACTGATAATGTCTATATATCCCAATTTTATCACAGTACTAATTTTGGGACCGTCAATCAATTGTTTACAGGACAATATCTTATAACTACAATAAATCGTTGTAAACCAGATGCTTATAGAACATTATTAAAATTTAATATTAATTTACTTTGCACTGACACAATATGTAGTGCTACGCTATTTCTTTTTGTAAATAGAAAAGATAAAGCCGATGCAGAGCTTTCGCCACAAACCGTAACAATATATGAAAATGAAAATGACTTTAGCCAAGCAACTGTAACTTGGGATACAGCACCAAATACTACTATTTCTCCTTATTCATTCAATGTAACTGATAGTGACGTAGGATGTTATATAGGAATTGATATTAAGGATTTAGTTCAAGGTTGGGTTAACACTTGTCATGAGAATTACGGTATTACGCTTATTGGAATTGAAAACAAAGAAGATACGATTATCGGATACGAAAGTACGGGAAGTGCCAATCCGCCTTTTTTGCTCATAAACTATAGCTCATGTCCATGTTCATGTACAGGAGCAACAGGAGCAACAGGAGCAACAGGGGCAACAGGAGCAACAGGAGCAACAGGAGCAACAGGGGCAACAGGAGCAACAGGAGCAACAGGAGAAGCTGGGGCAACAGGAGCAACAGGAGCAACAGGGGCAACAGGAGCAACAGGAGCAACAGGAGCAACAGGAGCAACAGGAGCAACAGGAGCAACAGGAGCAACAGGAGCAACAGGAGCAACAGGAGCAACAGGGGCAACAGGAGCAACAGGAGCAACAGGAGCAACAGGGGCAACAGGAGCAACAGGAGCAACAGGAGCAACAGGAGCAACAGGAGAAGCTGGGGCAACAGG
>Ga0209639_1000691_pt1 | contig 42798 bp, 26 predicted proteins | sample EPASupsiteHSE605_FD_187268 | JGI IMG/M metagenome (GOLD analysis project Ga0209639, IMG submission 187268) | Bioremediated contaminated groundwater from EPA Superfund site, New Mexico - Sample HSE6-05 (SPAdes) (version 2) | ecosystem: Environmental > Aquatic > Deep subsurface > Groundwater >... | reverse complement strand
ATAATGTAAGAATAGCAAAATTATTCTCATTCTTTATGCATGAATCAACATTCATATATGAAATTGTTGCTGATGATTCTGAAGGAACAATAGCCATTCCTGATGAAGATTGAGCAGCAAAATTTTTTGATGAGTTTGAATTTACCATCTTGAGAGTGGAGCATCTTGCCAAAAATGATTCCTGAGCACAATTAAATATCGAAGGGGAACAATAAGTATAACTATAGTAAGAAATATTCACATCAATTGCTTGGTTTATTCGGAAAGATGAACCCCCATCAAATGTCGAACAAGAATTACAACAAATATGGTAAAAAGTTACTGATTTTGAAATAATATACCCAGCTCCACCACTATTTAATGCCGAAGATGTGGAACAATTATAAAATGATGTACTATTTATACAAAGTCTTGTTGTTGTTGAAGAAATATAAAAACCACCACCTAAATGAGAAGTTCTACATCCAATAAATAGACAATTAAATATTGAAAAAGCGCTATAGGCAGAAGAAAAATCTTGCCTGTGTGTAAAAACACTATCAACAATTGCCATAAAAAACCAATTGAACAAAAAGTAGATATTTCAATAAAATTCATTTCATTTGAATCTTTTACCACATGATAGTTCCAACAATAAATTGAAAATCAATTTCGAAAACACAAATATTTATCCATTCAATGTCAATTTAATATTTGTTAATGAGAATGAATCACAATCCACAAGAAAAAATAGAATTCTTCAATGCGTATTCCTGTGGACGGACGAATTCAAAAAAAATTCAAGAATTTTTTTTTGACTGATTTCTGGCTCCTTGGCCCAAAATCCATGTTTTTCTGTCATCCTTTGGGTATTAATCCCTGGGATTTCAAAAAGTATGACCATTTTCATCTCTAACTTGGTCTTGATATTAATACTGCTTTCATAAACCAAATATCTTGTTTGAAAAATGATTCTCAATTAAATGGATTACTCTACAACAAAAAACATATAACTATTATATAAAGCTTCAGAAATTGTGAAAATCATTTACTGAGCAAAATCTCCAAAGCTTTAGCATGGGGATAAATGGTTTCTATCGATGATGTTTGTTTTTGAATACCGGATTCTGCTATTTGGTAAGTCTCATTGTTGTCTTCATAATCATTTGGGTATCTTGGAAAAACAAATAGGGATTTTGGTGATTCTATTCTATTGATAAACTCATATGCGGTATTAATTGCTTGAATTTCAGAGGTTTCTTTTAAAAAAACTGATATCTTCTCACCAATAAGCCACATATCAACCGTATCGTCAATACTATCATCAGAGATTTTTTCGATTCGAATATATCCAAATTTAGAAATTGCATTTATCCATTTAATTTTAAACCCGCCTGCAAAGAACTCATAAACTATCTCCATTTTGTAATTTAGCGATTAGTAAACTAAAAAAACATCATGTTGACAAGTTAATTACCATTCTGTCAATGAAAAATGATATCAACTCATAAAACTTTTTTCAAATAGTTAGCCACGATTTACAGAAAGAGGAAGTATTAGCAAACATCATCATGAATTCGAAGAACAGAAGAATTCTGTCCCTCCCCATGAAGGAAAAATGCAGTCATTGAATTAGTGATACTAATTTGGTATCGAATTTTCTCTCATTCTGAATATTCCTTCATTTGTTTTTCTGAAAATCTATTAATCCGAATTTGTCTTTAACATATGGAAGAATTTTGAGGTTTTTCTAATATCTTAGAAGGTTCACATCCTAATTCTTTCTTATGCTTTGTAATCATAAAATGTTGATAAGGATAATAAATGCTTTGTTTATTCAAAGAATGACCACGGAGAAATAATAAATGCCGGAGCAGGCACATATGCATATGGACACATTACAATTATAAACTTTCTATGTCTTTTTTTGTGGTGCTTTCTTTTTGTTTTAGCTTCTTCATTTTTACATTGAGGTAGACACTTAGTGGTATTGGTGATCGGATTCGCCTGCTCATTCTTTTTTTGGATATTCGGTGTAACTCTTGATGGTAAATGATTCTTAACGGATTTCTCTGATTTTTCTCCTTTTTTCTTACTTATAGGTGGGGGTTGAATCTTTTTCATTCTAGAATCATATGGATTATCATTAGAAAAGTCTATGGTTGGTGATTGAGTATTTGTGGATTTCTCTGGAATTTTTTGATCAGATGGTGGAAATTGTTCTTGCAATATTTTAGAAACCGTGCTTTCAGTTTTGAAGGAAAATTTTTCCAGATAGTCTTTATGTCTAGCACCATTAGCATGACTCTTTACATTCTTGTTTCTCTTTTTAGCATTCTCTCCCTTCCGAAAATTGAATAATTCATTTATATCATCATAATCAGAGTAGCTTTCATCTGAAGTTTCTTGATTCTCTCTTGAAAACATTTTGAAATATCCCTTTCAATATCCCAGTCCACCAAATTTTTTTAAAGTGAATATTTAATTAATGCTTGTCTTTCATTTCCATTGATTAATTCTTGATCAGGCATTAAGATGTAACAAAAGAACCAAGAATTTTTGGAATAAAAATCTTGTTTTTATAATGATTAATCACAGTATTCCAAAGATTTTTTATCACGTGACAGAGGATGTTGATGTTATGGATGCGTTTCTTACACACTTTTCACTGGAAATATCTCATCAACTTCAAGATATTATAAAAGATGTGAATATCATAGATACATTGAGTGGAAAAGAACGAGATAAGGAATTTTTAGCGAATATTATGCCTACTTTGGAAGATTTTCTTTTTTTAGGCGCATCTACCATGTCATTTATTACAACGTTTTCTTCTTTGGCTTATTCTAATCCTTTAAAAGCAGTTGATACCGTAGATTTATTTTTTCCAGCAATTATAGGAAACGGAAGAATTAAAATTAGGGAAAGACAATCAATTTTATCTTTTTTTCCTGAATTTGAAGATGACAATTCGTATTTATCCTTCATAATTGGATTAGTTTCAGAGTCCGTATTTTCTTTACTGGTTACAAAACTGTTTGAAAATACTAGTACTGTTGGAACAGAGATTTGTGGGTCAATTTTAAACAGAGTATTCCTTCGTAATAATGATGTCGATCCAAAATCGCTTCATTACTCAATCCTTCGTCTAATAATGAAAAGATATCTACCCCTGATTTCTATTATTTGTAAATCAAACTTCAATACATTCGCTATTGTATTCAATGCCCTATTTCCAGTGTCATCAGGAAATTCTTCTCCCCCTTCGCTTTTTTTTTGGGCAGCACAAGGAATATCTTTTAGTATTCATGAATTTCACCTGATATCTTCATCAATATACAAGATTCCAACACTTATTAGTAGATTTCAGAACAGCACCGAAACCATTAACTCAATATTTGAGTTCTTATGCAGTATTTTACCCCTTATAAAAGAAGGATCTCATGATAAATTCTTCGAAAGCATTCTAAAAATTGCTCAAGGTTATATCCGAGATGTACACTCATGGTCATATTCATTAAGATTAATAGGAGTATTGCATTATTGTCGCATTCCTGATGTGCAATCTAAATCATATCAGGAATTTTTGCAAAGGAACGTTATTTCTAGATTTAAAAAGCCCCACAAGTTATTTGCTTCACTAAATTATGTAATATCATTGTTGCGACCTTCTGATATGGTTGGAATGAATATGGATGTCCCTGTATTGAATTTAGTATCATCTTTTTTCCCCCAGATTTTTTCAGTTCCCTTAGATATACAGTATGAAAGTTCTTGTAAGTTATTGGAAATATTTGCCGCTCTTGATTTGCCTAAATTTACTAATGAATGGCTCCCTCTCATGTTATCACCCAACTCAAAATATGTTGGAATAGCTTTGAATATTATCGGAAGGATACTGAATCCACTCAGTGGGTTTCAAAAACTTGCAATGACATCTCCAATGTGCTCCTCAAGGGGAACCAGCATTTATATAGAAGTATTAATTGAAAGAGTTCATTCTTTTGCTATACAGTGGTTCTCTGTTATGAATTACGGAATTAGCAAACAATCATTTGATTATATTTCCACATTTGAAGTCATTTCATCAATAGACCTCAATCAAACTTTGATGAATCAAAACACCATTGATATGCCTGCTAATATTTTATACTTATTGTTGAAGATTCATAATTTTTCTCCAATAAGGAGAATATCAAGAGTATTTGAAGAGGAAATGTTCAATCAAAGAGCATACTGTTGTGATGCATTAAAACAGTGGACCACATCATTTGAAACCCCACCTAGTTATTTCGAAGGTATTTTCGAATCATTAGAAATAAAAATGATTGAGTCTATTGCTTGTCCAAAAGGAAAACGTGAGGAGATTGAGTTTCTCTTGCTTTTACCAATTCTTGTTTTTTATTCGCCTGATCGATTAGAATATATTAAATATTGTTTATCTCTGGCCATGTCAGAAGATGTTCATGTTTCATCTATAGGATGCTTCATTTTTGAATTATTCATATCATCTGTTCCAAATTCATCATTGCTTTTTCTCCAAGAACTCACAAATGTGATTCTTCAAACTCATATCAATAGTTGTCAAACTCTTCATCAGCTGATTACTATTTTTTATCATATAATGAAGTTTTATGGTCATTTTTTTAAAGGAAATGAAAAAAATGCGCTAATTCTATGTGATTGTACAGCATTTCATGCTCTGTGTTCTCCTTTTTGTGAAACAAGGATTCTTGGTCTCGAAATAATTGAATCTTCATCTGTTTTGTTGAATTTTTTATCGGAAAATTCAAAACATAATGAGGAAGAGTGTCTCTATTTGATTTTGAAAAGAAAGCATCCAAGTCTGGAACAAAGAATTATTCAAAATATTATTTCTGAATATTCATCAATTATAGTTGACTCTAATCAAATTCATCGTGTACCAACAATACCAATTACTTCTTCTGCATCATCTCCATATATTGTTTTATGGAGATTTACATTAAAGGAAATGTCTTATGAATTATTGAAACATAATATGTTTACTTTTATCCTTTATCTAAGAAAAGCATATTTGGCTGATGTTGAGTTTTTTGGGCGACAGAAAGAAACAATTGAATTTTTTGGATCTATTGGCATAAATGAATTACGATATCTCCAACAAACATTTGTTTTTCTTTTTTCAACAGCAACAAATACGATACAAATTTCCGAAATTTTTGAAAGAAAAAGGTGGAATGAACAAATATCTCAAGTATCCCAAGTTTTAAGGTTGATTATTGATTATAGTTTATATTTTCGAAAAGAAGTGTTTATGGAACTTGTTTTTTGTCTCTCATCTTTGAATATTTTTTGTCTTCAGTTTTTATTTGAAAACTTTTTTTCCATTTTAAATGACTCCAAAATACCTGAAACAAAGAGGGATTGTGTTTTGCTCATTTTTTCTCATGTGTTAAGGAGTTTTGTTCTCCAAAATGACTTTTCAGAGTATTCGTCTCGCTTTACAAGTTCAGGATCTATTAGCACAATTTTTTCGCTTTATGATACATATTTTGATCGCTTAATTAGTATTCAAGGAAGTGAACATTACGATTATCTTTTTCAAAGCATTGTTATAATAATCAACTATCTTTCCTTCAAAGGACATTATTTAAAGTTTCTTCATCAATCCAGGCTTTCTACCCGCCATGGACCAATTCCTAGGTGTGCAATGTCAGTTGTCAAAAATGATCATGAAATTTCTCAAATAGTGACACCTAAAGTGTTATTTGAGCTGTTTTTTACATGGTCATTGCTTGGTCTCGGACATGAACAATCTCCAATAATCCAAGAAAGCATTATCAAGCATTCAATCAAAGATACCCAAGTATCGATTATTGGATATGTATCCAGAATATCTCTATCATATTTATGTTCATTGACCCCAATATATTCTTCGGCAGAAATCATCAATCTTCGATTCATCAATAAATGTTCAACAATTGCATCAATTCGACCATCATTTATCAAACACCTTTTAACACATCATTTACAATATTTTATTGACTCTTTCTTTGAAGTATCATTTACATCACCACTTGACATTGCATCCAGGTTTATGAATGCAATTTCTTCACAGTTTATCCCTCCTACCACAAAGGATTCCATGGTTTACTCCCATGATACATTTATAAGGAATATGTCCACTGCTCCGGTTAGCGAGTTGACTCCAGAAGAAGTTGAATTCATTAATACCATTTTTTTAAGATCAGGAAAGATTATTTTATTAGGACTTTTTTATTTACTCCATCCTGAGATCCGAATGAGACACAGTTCAATGAGACTGCTTGGACAAGTTACTCCAGTTTTGCTTTTGTTATTCCAGAAAGATTCAAATGATACTATAAAGAACTTATTAAGTGTTATCAGAAGAAATATTGAGAGTTTGCCATCAAAAATTAATGTAACAAGAATCGAAAATGCAATTGAATTATCTACAGCTTATTCAACCATATTTTCCTTTTGTACAGAACAATTATTGAGCTTTTCATTTTACATTCTGCCAAAAATTTCTGTGAGTCGAAGAGACTGTACAAGAGATTCACTGATGTTAATATTGACTCCTTGGATGAAAAACATTTTCCTTGATGTGAGACTCAGGAATGTTGTTTTGAAGCCATTCAAGTTTTTTGTATTTTTTTCTCCATTTAGTTTTATCTATGAGCTTACCAATAGTTTATGCCATATTTCTGATTCATCTTGTTTGCAAAAATCCGAAGAACAAAAAATATGGCACTATTTTTACATGAATGATGCTTCATTGAAGAATTTGCGTTTTGTTTCGATAGCATTGGTTGATATTGCTATTGGGCATCATGAGCAAAGGCAGTATATTAAATCAGTATTAACATATTTGTATCGTCTTGATTCTAACTCAGTTATTTCAGCAGTTATTCCACTTCTAGAATTTGGGAATTGGTTTTTTAATCATGTACAATTGGGCAGTTATGAAGAAATCAATGATATGTTTGCTTTTTTACACCAATCTTCCAATGAAAAGAACAATGATTCTTCTTATATTAGTGACTCATCTAAGAATTATCTTGAATCAATCGATTTTGCTCTTTTAACAATAGATGATTTAGCAAAAGATGATATCATGCCTATTGCTTCTCATTTAAGCACAATAGTGTCTTTTTGCCTTCTTCATATTACATATAATGGTACATTTAGTGTTTTATTAACAATAATAAGATCCCTCAGAACAGCATTTAATTCTGGTGTTCCAGAGCCAGTTTTGAATGCAAATGAACTATTTTCTCGAATTGAATCAATTGGAGTCGGATCAATAGATTTTGTGATAAAAAAATCAGCTTCTCCTTTGCGATTCCTCCAGGAGAAGAAAGTATCGATTCTTGATCTTTTAAGTCTTTTTTCTCAAGTATTTTCTTATATGCCCTGTGAATTTGAGTCATCTTTGACTGATTTATTTTGTTTATGGGGTGTATCTTGTGGAAATCTTGATGTTTCTTCATTATCTTTGGTACTTCATTCATCTGTATCTCAAAATGTTAATGAATCAATGATTTTATGTTTGATTGAGAGTATTCTTATAGTTACAAGATGCTTTCTATCTTCACAAAGACCTCAAATGATTATTCTAAAAGTTACAAAGTATTTATCTTCGGCTTTAAGTTCCCTCAATAGAGCTGTAACTATCCTCATATCAAATAAGAATTTTGAGCTCTTTTCAAATCTTTTTCAGTTAGCTGTTTCATTTTTTGGAATTGGAGGTGTTCTTATAAAAGAGTTATCAAATGAAATTATTGAACTTTTAGTGAATTTGATTGAGTGCAGAGGTTATGATTTTAATATGGAATTTCCCAATGAAAGCGAATGGAGAAAAGCTTTTTCTGGTTTTATGCCACTATTAAATAATATTATTGCTTCAACAAGTGATATCACTCAAATATCTAGACTTTTGGTTTCCATTTCAAAATTGCCGGTGTCATATCTTTCTAATAATGGTGTTTTTTCAGACTATTTGGTCGCATTATTGCCTCTTTACTGGGTTGCTTTGAAAGATTCGAGGATTTTTTGTTCAGATTTTCGTGTATCAGGATTATTAGATACAATTATAATAATAATAAAACTTTTTCCTTCTCCTTATAATCAGCTGTTAAAAAAGAGTATTGAAATTAATATCAATGAAGGAATTGATTATGCATGCCATGAAGTATTTCAAGTTTTATATCAACTTAATAACCCAGTAATTTTTGAAAATGCAGCTAGTTTAATAGTCTCATACATTACAATATTTAGCAACCTAACAATGGATCCAATATTTGATGCTGCTGCATCAATTATAACATATTGTCCAACAAAAAAAATTAGTTATATTCTTAATCCCTTAATTATGGTGGCCACATCTTCAGAAACTGAAGGTCATTTTATTTATAGAATGAGATTTCTTAAATCTGTGTTTTCAAGTGGAATTGGAGACCATAATAACATTGAGAGCGAAAGTCTTTCACAAAATGTCACAATATCAAAAAGATATGTTGATTTTTTAAAACAAATGCAAACAATAGTTCAACTTAGTGTTCATAATGGACTTAGACTCGATGATACATTTCACGGGAAGTTTTCTAGCATTGATAAGTATCCGCCATTGTTTCCATTAGACAAAGAGCTTCTGAAAACAAAAGTTGCTGAAGATATTACGAGCTTTTGCCGAAAAATCGAAGTGGAACCATATACTCAATGGTCCCAAATTGTTTATCGAGCCCAAGATATGTCTGATTGTAAATCTGATGAAAGAGAAAAGCCAAAATTTGATTTAGATCCAAGTTCATTGATGAATATTTCTTGTATATTGGATCAAGCAATAAGTTATGAGAATGAAATGGTGGAAAATGGAGATGTAGAACGAGAAAATGATGTCATTGATCAAAGAATCCATGAAAACATCGAAATCACATTTTTACCATCCATCAAAGAGATTAATGAACTTTCTTTTGAAAAATCACAAATGTTAATTCCTGATCTCCCTCTGCTTCCAAATAATTTTTAAATGTAATTTAATCCTTCATTTTAAAAGTTTTTTGAAATGACTCATGAACTCTTTTATGATCATCAGATAAAGATGAGAAAGTTTTAAGAATCATTGAAACTTCAGTGATGATACTTTCATATAAAATATATCCTCCTCGAGAATGCAATTCTTGAGGAAACATCTGAAGATTTTTGTTATCAAATAAATTTTTAAGCTGAAGGGAAGATGATTCAAATTTACCAAAAATACTATTGGGCACTGCCATCAAAGACAATGGTGCAAATATACTACTAATTATTCCTTTTGAAAGTGGATTTTTCATAAATTCTTCATTAAAAATGATACTGTTATCATTTTCATCTAATTTCGAGTAAATTATTGTGAGTGGAGATACTTGATACCGTATGCATGGCATATTCTTTGAAGATAATTTGCCTACGCTAAGTTTAAATATTTTGGGTATAATTCTCTTGGTATAAGAATTCGGTGATGAACAAGTTATAAGGTATTTCTTAAATGAAGCATCAGGTTCAAATTTTTTGATAGCTGAAATAGAGATTCTCCCGTGATTCAATGACACCATCCATTTATCGTCAAAAACAATGATGGATGTGGTCAGAATCTCCAATATTTGATCATTCAAATCATTAGAAATGAACCCAGGATATGACTCAATTATCCTACCAAAAAGGCCGCTTCTGGAATATTGACATGGATTTTCGACAATAGTCACTTCTTTATGTTTTTCGGAATAGAAAGTTATTTTGAGATCTCTATATACCAGATATGATAGATCAATATGTGATGAAAGTAAACACTGGGATGCTTTTTTTTCTTCAGCTGGATCAAAAAGATAGTAAGAGATCATATCATCAATTTTTTTAACTTCATTTGATGATTTGGGCAGAAATCCAACAACATTAACAAATAATTTGTCGAATTCAAGCTCATTTGACTCTTTAACAAGCGAAATTTCATTTCTAACATATTCAATCATTTCTGAACACAAATTTTCCATGTTGACGGAACTAAATTTGGAATTATCAGTGAATACAACAATAATGCGACCAACAACAAACTGAAAACTCTTAAATCTTAAAAAAGACTTCGCAACATTTTTCAAAAAACCAGGTTTAACACCAGAGACATCACTTTTTTTGCATAATTCTAAAGGAGATCCAAAATCAAGAACACATTCGTTTCCATAATACAACGATACTAAAAATCTATCAGGAAAAAGACTTTCGCAGATTCGAATATAATCCTTGCATATATACATAGATTTTTCACCTATTCCATCCACTCCAGGGATAATTATTATAGATGTTTTGAGCATTCTTAATGAACGAAAATGAAATTGGTGACAAAATAGAGGATTTTAAATCAGAAATTATTAGCATTCTCTCGAGGGTAGATGAAGAAAGGGTGCAATTAGAGTCATTTATCACGAAATGGATCGAAAATGATTACGTATCATACTTATATGTATTATCAAAAGTTTTAGCTGTTTCCTCAGATTCTAGGTTATTAAGTGTCACTTCCGTTTTATTAATGCAATTTTTTCGACCATCAATTTCAAATAGTTTGGATGTTTTAAAAGAAAAATGGAATGATGGTTTCATGGAAGGAATAAGAGAAAGTATTTTGAACTCTTTGCATCAAAATATATATGGAAAATATCAAAATGTAAGGAATTGTTGTGCAAAAACGTTTTCACATATCTTATCTATAGATTCTAGTATCTCTCATACACTCATATCGGATCTTTTTGGGAATATTTTTGAGTATCAAAATCATGATGCACTTGATGGTGCAATTATATGCATTAAAGAATGTGTGTCGTCTGGTTTTGATTTAAGCCCTTACTCAAATGAATGCAAACATTGGTTTTATTTTCAATCTGATTTGCTTAAGTCTGATTGTTTGGTGAATTTGAAAATCAATTCTATCATGTTAACTATTGAAATTGCTAGAAACATTCCAAATATTCTTGATAATCAATCATATTTACACATTATGTCGACCAATATTCAAATAGCCGATTCAACAAACTCTATTGACCTATATAGGTATATTTTTGATTTAACATTTGAAATATATTTACATGTAACTGATAATCTTGATGATATTAATCTGAAAATCCGAGAAATAGGGTTTCCCAACATTAATCAATATGATAAGGTATGTATTGCCTCATATTTTTGGAAGAGAATTATTAGTTTTGTGTTTAAAAATCTTGAAGAGAAACAGCAAGAACGAAGTCCTCTGATATATGGTAACTCATTATTATTAGTAACATATTTTTTAGAAGCCTTAACCAAAATTGATGAGAACAATACTGATATTGATGATCAAGGTTCACATTCACCAGCATATTTCGCATTTGAGACTTTACAAATGCTTTATCGATTTTGTCCAGATATTGTATTTTATTATATTCAAGATTTTTATACTTCAAATATCTCTGACGAGAAATGGAATATTGTTCATGCTGTAATCCTCTCGATAGGTGTTTTTTGTATTGATCCACCGAACATTATTTCATTTCAATTTATAAATCAAGCAATTTCCGAACTCATTCTTCCATCATTAGCATTATCAATTCCAAAAATTCGTGAGGCTTCTCTGAATGTTTTATTGATGATCATTCGGGTTTTCAATATTTGTTCAGACTTCAAATCTTTTGAAAGTGTTTTTTCCACACTAATTTCATTCAAATTCCAAAATGTTGACGAAATTAAAGCATGCTCTCATATTATTTCGGAAATGTGTCTTAAGGCATCCACTGATATTGTTGATGAGTTTTTTGAACAGATAATTGGAATTGTTAATCACTTTTGTTCGAAAATCAAAAACAGCAGTGACCTTAAGGTTATATTTAGCTCACTTCATGATGTGATTACTCATTGTTCGTCATCTGACACTATGATGACAATATTTCATAGTTATTTAGACTCAATTCTTGTTTCAATTACAGAAATGAGTGATAATAATTATTTGACTTCTCAAATAATCCTTTTATCAAGTTTAATCCAAAAAATTGGGGACAATTTGGGTATGAAATCAAAAGACATTTATGAATGCCTCATTAGTTTATTGAGTATTAGTGAATCATCTGTTGTGGAAGAAGCAATGATTGCATTGATAAAACTATATGAAAGTGGTGTATGTTTTCCTGATCAATATGATTCTTGGTTGGGAATTTTTTGTTCCATTTCTAACAGTGAAGATATTAGGCTAATCAATATTTCCATGAAATTAATTGAGACACTTTTTTCTAAATACCATAACAATATGAATTCTTCTTTGCCTTATGTAATGGAACAGATTCAATTGGTTTTTTCGAGACTAAATCCATTTTTGAAAAGGGCAACTACACCTCAAATTGTATATGCTCTCTCAGAAATGGTTAATTCTATTAATTATGATGCAATATATCAATATATAGGAATAATACAACATATTATTGGTGAATCAGAGTCACTATATGCAACAATCTCAGTGAAAGATTTAGATGAAAAACGATTCATGGCAAAATCAATACTTTCATTGTACAAAAATATATTCAAAGCATCGCCTGAGGACAGTTTATTATTGCTGGAGTTGATGAATATCTCATGTGCATTCATTGACTCTGTTTTCAAGGCCAAAATTTGTGATGATTCCCTCTTAATATCAATTTACGAATTAGTATTCTCAATAGGAACAAAACTGAAACAAAAATCCAACGTGAAGCTCAACAAAAAGAGCATTAGGAATCTGATTGAACAAGGAGAGCAGTCAGGAGATCAGAAAACAAAAAGTTTCTCAAAGAAGATCTCAAAATTCATAGATTCTTTATAAATGTTAATCATTCAATTTTCAATGATTTAGAAATAATTGTATTAGTTACAATAAAAATTACTCACAAATCTCACTTTTTGATTGATCTTTATCAATCAGTACTTTGACAAAGCTGATATGGTAAGGGAGCGCGAATCTTTTTCTTATGAATCATACCATTCGCTAAAAGCCCTATATTCTGCTCTGTCTATTAATACTCTCAAAAAATCTTTTCAGCATGTCTATAGTATACCTTTTTTGTATTTTCATAGGATTTTGACCAGAAAATGCTATAAAACTTCAGTTGATTTTGTTATAGGGATGATTTTATATTCAATAATCGATATGTTCATTGTTTTATTATGCCAGCCGCTGAACGTTGGAGCAAGTTTTAAAGTTTCTTCATCTCTCCCTCAGGTATCGTTTTTTTTAGCGCAAATAGATTTAATCCAAGTAACAATTTCCCTAATTGCAGCCAATTCTCTGATCGTTTTGTTTCAATGGCTTACTTTAGGTTTTTTTGATAGTAATTCTGATTTTTCGAAGCCAGTCAGCACATTTTTGTATTTTTTTTTTCATTACTTCCCAGTCATGGCGTCTCCATTTGAAGGGTACTTTTTTGGCTGTCTTGTTTTGTCCAACTCAACATCAAGCGTAATTAACCGTGAGGAGGCTATATGTGCCATGCTCCTATGCATAACATTTTCCATTCTTATTCTTCATTGTTTTATTTGGAATCTCATTACAAGATATTCATTGATTATTTCACATGGAATGTTTGGATATTGGGAACCGCCTTTTTCGGCTCTTGATATTTCATATCTTTTTTTCGTTGGAGCTGCATATCCATTTAGGGTAGGAGAAAAATTTGAATACACAACAATTGTTTTTGTGATCAGTATATTATATGGAATGGTTAGGCTCTATAAATCCCAAATTCCAAAGTATACATCTACCACCGCAAATATAATTGATAAAAAGATCAGCTTTGATGCTATTATATTGTCAATATTTGGATTAATTAATATATGGGTCCCGAAAAAAGGTTATTATTCATTTTCAATAATGTTTATGGCTTACTTTGTTAATATTTTGGCAGCAGCATTTTTTTCTGGAGCAGGGTCCAAGTTCGGAACAACTGGAATATCATCACAAGATTTATCAATTGAAAACATTATCAATCCACATCAATCTATATCAATCATTCGTACAGCTGTATCTTGGTCTAATAAGAAAGTAATAGATCTCAATTTTTTGCAATACATAGCAAAGTGGTGTTTTTCTGTAAGAGTGATACCTGATATAACCAGACTTATTTTAGTCGAGGGGAGAGATTTGTCTGAGATTCTTGTTCCAAATATTGCCTTCTCACCGGCAGAATTAATTTCCCTCAAATTTTTGTTTTTTCAGGTTGGAATATTCTTGAATTTTCTTTCATCTGATGAGGATCCTCTTATTCAATCTGTTCATAATGATATTAATTCTGAAATATCAAAAGTTAACTCTGCTTTAGGGACTTTTTGGACAACTAATGATGATGATCATTTAGGAATAGCTGATCTTTGGTATATAATTGAAGATTCTATTAAGAAATTGAGGCTTCACTATATTCAATTTCCATTTTCTCAATCTATTAGAAACCAAATTTCTGATTTTTTTCGGAATATAATCATAACTCCATTATTATTGGATGATATTCCTCAAGATAGTATGTTGACATTATATGATACTGATAATACTGTTTATGGTTTTGTGAAAAGACCAAATAAAAAAATACCAATATCGGAAAAGAACAATCAATTAAAAGGTGTTGAGGAACATTTTTCTCTTGAGATATTCCATGCTTTGAATCCGATTACACGTTTTTCTAGATTAGTTTTCCTGGTTTTAATTACACAGATAATAATATTTAATTCATATTTTTCTTTACAATCAAAAGATTTATTGAAAAGTGTTAGTAATCAAACTGCAATCATGAATATTCCCCTATCATTTTCATATCAAACAATGGTTAATGCAGACGATTCTCTTACTCTTCCATCTGTTTTAGATATCATTAATATTTTGTCTCTTTCTGAAGATCAAGCTACCTCCTTCAGGAAAAAGATACCGAAGATAGAACCAAACATATCTAATGACTATGATAGTATTAAACTGTTTGCGAAACTTGATTCTATTGAATTAACGTTACCTCAGTGTAATAACCCCAGTATACATTTATTATTAAAAGCTAATGTAAATCCACAGCCCCTATCATTTGAATATTCTTGTTATCTTGAATACTTGATTAATTTTGTTAATAATACATATGGTATGTTGGATCAGTTTTTTTTAAAATTTGATCATTTATTTAATTTATCATTGCCACAACACTTTTTTGCTTTGCCTATGATTTACTTATTGATCATTATAATATATTTATTTCTTATTTTTAGACAAAAAAGAATTGAGAAAAATACCATGAATGCCCTTAAACAGGTAACAACTGTTACCAATAGATGTGAACATATACAACTACATGCGGTTTCTTGGGAATTGGCATCTTTTTTGTCAATATTCCTATCATTTTTGTCATCTTGTTCATTGATTGTATTTTTTTTAATCCCATCTATTCGTCTACGTGATAAAATCAATCCGATGATTAGTGAATATCGAGTTATTTACCAGATAGCATCATATTCTTTCCTATCATATGCTCTTCAAGTTGAGTTATTAGTTAATAATTCTTTGAGTCACATGGTATCTATCTCCAATAATCTTTTTGCTCAGTTGGTTAATTTAACAATTGATTATATTCAGATGCTATCTTTAAAGAATTTTAAATCCGTTCAGTTATTGAAACCATCAGGTAATCCTTTGAAAAACCTTTTATCTGAAGGGTCAATTGATTATATTACCCTGTTAAATAATACCAATATTTCTGCAAATAGTTATAGATTTTTACTTTCCAGATTTCATTTGATAAACAAAATTGATATTGTTTCCCAGAATATTCCTGGAGAAATGTTTCTAGAATTATTATCATATATAGTTAGTGTTTCCACAAGTTTCTGGCCATTTACGCTCATCACAGTTGCCTTAGCTGTTCAAGGTTTGCTATTTTTCGAAAAGGCCCAGAGATGTAAGTTAAGTGAACTGAAAGGTGCTCATACCATAATTAAACGTTCAATCATTAATAATCCTTCCATGTTGCCAAAAATTCAATCAATAATCAGTAATTCTGGATTTAATTATTTGGATGATATTAATGTTCCAATTCTCATAACAACACCGAAGCAGTTTATTATTCAGTGTAATATTAGATTTCTTAAAATGATGGAACTTAGAGACTATCAAGTTGTTGGTAAACCATTATCTTCCATTCTCTCTATTGAAAACCAAATGGTTCGAAAATCAAATGGATCTCAAGAATCAATATATACAGTTGAGACATTAATGGGACCAAACAAAGAAATATGCCTGATTTTTTATGATATTACAACATTTAAAAATACAGAAGAATCATTTCTTCAATTAAAATCATTGCTTTGCCACAAGCTTCCAACGCTTCCTTTCAAAGACGACCGAATGTATATTGGATTCCAATTTTACAAATTCTTGGATAATGAGAAAACAATGTATTTTGGGTACCTCGAAAGTCAATTTCCATGCATAATTAGAATAAGTTTATCTAAGTGGTCATATCAATGTTCTTTACCTCTTGAAATCAGTACAGGTGAGATTATGAATATTGTTACCAGAATAATCCAAACAATTCAAGAGCTATCCATATACATTTCTCCAGGGATAATTCATTCATTCCCAATTGAACCATACAATATTCTTGCTGTACACTCAGGAACAGTTATTGATAATAGTATTAAGTTTTTCTCATCTTGTCCAAAGAACACTGTATATATACATCAAGACCTTACGATAGATACAGTTCTTTTCCCTGAAAATTTCCAAATCATCAGAACTTTTCCATAATTACATAATCACCATTGATTACATCAATTGCCAAAGCTTTTCAATAATTTCACCTTAAGGGTTTGACATTATCAGAAAAAATATGGTCAATTTCTCTCACAGTTTTCTGAGGAAACGTGGAACATTTTATGAAAGAAATAGAGACAACTGTTGTTTTGTGCAGTTCATTGTCAAAAAAGAAAGTTGATATGCTCAAAAGATGCAAATCTATACCTTCATTTTATATTTCTGTAACAGGTTGGAGATGGGATAGTATAATTAATAGTGCTCAGTATTCAATTGAAGTTGGATTTGAAATAGAGGAAAATGTTTTAGTGATGCAAACTGAGAAAAGATTCTCAGAACTAAGGAAATTGTATGCAGAAATATTGTCATTTTTTAATCACCAACACATACCAAAGTTTCCTCAAAGAAGGATATTTATGAACTCCGACCCCGATGTTATAAGAGAAAGACAACTTGCACTTAACGATTTTGTAATGAAAGTATCAACAATTAATGGAATCAACATGTTTTCTCCTTTTATCCGATTTTTCTCTCTAGAAAAACTCCAAGAAAAATGGAATCATTATAGAGTCACGCAAAATACTCTGTTTAAATAGTAAATGTTATTTATTAATGAGTTTAACTTATTCAACATATGAGAAAATAAGTGATCACTATCTTGAAAATCCATTTCCTGCATATAAAAACTGCGTTCATTTCATTAATAATTTACCTCCTGGTTCTCTACTATTAGACATTGGTTGTGGATCTGGAAGACATTTAGGAATTAACAAAACTCTGTCTTCTATAGGCCTTGATTATTCTATAAACAATTGTTTTAACATAAAAAAAGATAAATATTCGGTTGTTAGAGGCGATGCTCTTGAATTACCATTCAAAGATAATTCCATCGACCATGTTATCTGTATTCAGGTTCTCCATCACATTGAAACACAAAAAGATAGAATTAAATCGCTAAAAGAAATAGCCAGAGTCCTTTCACCTGGAGGAACAGCATATATTACTGTATGGAGCATGTATCAACCAAATAAAACAATAGAAAAGCAAGACAATCTGATTAAATGGGATTTATCTGATAAATACGGCACAGAGCTTGTAAGGTTTTTCCATTATTTCGAATTTGGTGAATTCGAAGAAATAGCCAAAAACATTGCTAATATAGAGTTTTTAGGAGAAAAAATCGAAGATGGGAGATTAGAAACAATCTTAGTGAAAATTTAGAAATTTTAATTCTAATAAAAATGGCTTTAGAAGGTTCTAATTGTTGAATCATTATGTTTGTGGCGATTTTGGTGAATGTTGCTCTTGCTAATGATTTTTCGATGAACTTAGTTGGGGCTCAAACTTTTTACTTGGGGAATGGGGAAAAACTAAGAGTATATGGAGAATCACGACTAATTTTCGTTAAAGTTCCGACACATTATTATTTAGGACAATTAACAGTTAAATCCGGAAATTACACGAATGAAACAGCATATGGACAAAAATATCAGTTTGAAAATATGAATTTAACCTTTGAATACTTTGATCTTTATGGAGGAAAGATCGAAATTAGTATTTGGATAATACCAATGAAATTTGAATCATATGACTACTTTACCATTTCTAATCAAAGATCTATTCATGTTGCAATCAACGCATCTTATCGAAAAAAGATTTGTCTGCTCACCAAGTTTTCCAAACCAGTCAATGCTGATATTGACTTTGTTGGGCCAAATTCCTTAAACTCCGAAGTTTATTACAATGATAAGGGACTTGAAGCCGGATTTGCTACAATAACCCAAAATATTTCTGTTCTTCCCCTTAACCATATACTCTTCTTTTGCTTCAATGGGTCTAACATTAACACGGACTTTTCAAGCTCGGATATATACTATGGTGATTATGATGATAAGATCAGCTCTTTCCAAAAATGTGATAATGCGTTTAAGTGCATCCCTACCTCATTGTGGAATCACTACATTGATTATGATGGATCATCCGAATGGTGGGTATGGACATCCATATTTGGACTTATATCCATAATTGTTATGTACGGAATACTGGGATTAATGTGTAAAACCAATGATAACAGTGCATCAACTGTCTACTACTGGGATATTGCTTCTAAGCACCCACTGCAATCTGCCCTTGTAGATCAGGTCGATTATACAAATTAATCGTTGTATGGTAAAAATACCCCATTAGAATGAGCGAAGTTTTTTTCCCAAAATATGAGAGTATTTATGCCAGCATTATAGAAATGACCGAAAATTCTACTATTTCTAGTGTCTCTTCATTTATGGAAACGGTTTCGACAATTCCCCAGGTTTTTGGTTCTTTCAAAGATACTTATTTGTCAAAACTGAATAGTTTGAATGAAATTGGTTTTTTCAAATGTATGGAAAATGTGTTTCAATATCAATTGAGTGATATTTTGCAAATTAAATTATTAAAATTATGGGACTTTTTTTTTCAGACAGCTAATACAAGAGCAGAAATCGAGATTCTATTTCAAAACGATATTGCAAATAAATTTATATTATTTGGTTTCGATTTAAGTGTTGAAGATGTTCGAAGGTCATATTCGACCGTTTTAAAAGGTATATCAATGAAGTTGAGTATCATTGATACCAAACTATTGTTTTATAACAATGAAATTCCGCTTTTTACTCATTCAATCCCGTTTATTTATTTTAAAGACTCTGTAACGCTCTCTGCAATGAGATTGGTTGTTTTGAATCTTTGTTTAATGAAATCGCCCGAAATCCAAGATTCGATAAGTGATAAAATATCGTATGGATCGTTTGATAATCTGATTGCTAGCATCGATGCTGATGGCTTTGCCTTTTTAAATGATTTTATTGATATATCCCCTTTGGACCTATCTCAATATATTATTAAACGACTGAAGCGGTCAATGAATGGTTCTAATAGTGTTTTTGTATGTAGAGCAGTATCATTTTTGTATAAAACCAGAGCAAGATCAATGCTAATGAAACATATTTCCAAAAATATTGAGAAATTTATAATTTCAGATCCATTATCTTTATCAATGGTTCTTTTTTCTGTTCAAAATAGAATGATAATTTATGATTATGCAAAGAATAGTGGCCTTATTCCAAATCAAAACGATGATTTTCATTCGAGCATTATCAATAAATTGCTTTTAATATTGAAACAGAGGGATAGTATTATTTCATGTGTAATCATTCTTAAAATACTAATGGTTTTATATTCTTCAATACCTGATTTTCTAATGGAAGAAAGAAGTTCTTTGATTGATGAATTAAAAAATAGTTTTGCCCCATCAATCATGAAACTTATTGTGTTTCCTCCAGATCCATCATATAGGACGGATATAGAGTATTTTCTAAAAGATGATTATCGGGATATAAAATATTCCCAAGAAGAAACTATGTTACTATTATTAGCTGAGCTTGAAAAAATTATTGGAAAAATGTCAAACAAAGCATTCAATTGGTTTCAGGCAACACCTATAGAGAACCTTGATCCCCTTTCTTTGCCAGTATCCGAATCACTTGAAGTTCAAATTACCAACAATGAGCTTGTTTTATCCCAAAATAAGCATATTCCAATATGGGAAATATTTGTTCATCCCAAGAAAAAGCTCAATAAAGAAGTCAGAATTGAGATTGGTACTCATAAACATAAGAAAAAAAACAATAATACAAATGAAATGCAAATCATCGAATTTGATAGCATAATAATGGCAAAGAACTTCATTCATGAAATTGAAAGAAGACAAGCACTCATTTTCCATCACTATTTAGATGGACTATTAATCAAATAATGTGTCAAGGATTATATATTATTATTAATCCATGTTCAAAAAACCAAATTATAACAAATTTGGTTATACTCTTATACCTCTTCCAATATATAGAAATTAACAATATTTTCAACCCAACATCATAGATTATTTTGGAACATTGGCTCACTATTCCACAAAACTATTCCCAGTTCCATATTAACAATGACTTTAAAGTACCATGCTACACATTGACAAAAAAATGAACTATCTCAGCATCATGGGGTTTCCCAAATCATACTGGCCAAAAATCCTAATTAGATCGTGTTTTGATTTTTACATTCGAATAAAATTTTAACAAATCTGTAAGAAACGGCAATTATCATTATTTATCCGAACTGACGTTTCTTACAGATTTGATTATATAACCTTGAAATAGGGTAAATATTCAATTGATTCTTATCAATTCAACCATTTATTTAGGAATTTGAAATAAATAATTGAGAGATTATATTTTTATAATGTTCCTGGTATTCTTAATCAATGTACACTGTTATGAAACCACAATTACCCATGAGGAAGATTTTTCTTTGCTAAATGTTACTTTGTTAGGATCATCCAACAACCAAACACATGAATCAAAGAAATTGAGTATTCTTAATGATATTGACTTTAAGATCTATGATTTTTCGATTATTAATCAAACTAATAATGAAGGAGGGGCATTGAGGTATTCAGCCCCCAGCATGACAATGGAAATTGGTAATGCAACATATTTAAATTGCCGCTCAAACCTCGGGGGTACTCTATATTTCTCAGGTTACAAGAAACTAAGCATTGATAAATCTCTTTTTATCAATAGTTCTTCGACATCCCATGGTGGATCCCAATATATAATTGGATCAGAAATTTGCAATATCTCTCATTCAAGTTACTCACTCTCCACTAGTGGAGGATATGGAGGTGCTTTGTATACTAATTCTTTGTGGACAAATATCCAAAACAGCACATTTTCGGACTGTATATCTACATCATTTGGAGGAGTAGCTTATATTACTTCGTCCCAAAATGTAACAATATCAAATAGTATTTTGAAAAACTCTCGAGGATCAATTGGCGGAGCTCTACATATTAATTCTCAAATCCAATCAATCAATGACTGCTTATTCTCAAATTGTACCTCAACAAATGATGGAGGAACAGCCCATATTACTGCTAGCCTAAATTCGACCATATTTGGGAGCTCCTTCTCAAATTCAAAAGGAAGTTCTGGTGGTACACTATATATTAATTCTCCTTACCAAACTATTAGAAATTGTACTTTTGGAAACAGTACTTCTACATCAAATGGAGGGACTGCTTTTATTACATCTTCCCAAAATGTTACTATTTCGGATAATTTATTTTTTGATTCAAGAGGCAGCCAAGGTGGTACATTATATATCAATTCTCCACGACAGACAGTGAATAATTGTACTTTTCAAAGCAGTTCATCGACATCAAATGGTGGATCTGTATTTGTGCAATCATCACAAAACTCTACCATCTCGAATTGTACTTTTATTGATTCTAGAGGGAATAATGGAGGAACCTTGTATATCAGTTCTCCATACACCGTTGTTGATAACTGCATTTTTGAGAATGGCACATCAACTTCAAATGGAGGTACTGCTTATATTTCATCAGGCCAAGATTCAATAGTAATGAATAGTACATTCATTGAATCAAAAGGAGCAGATGGCGGGTCTTTATTTATAAGTTCACCAAATTCCAAACTGATGAATTGCTCTTTTTATAACAGTATATCAAATTCTGGAGGAGCAATAACATTTAATAGTAGGAATGTTAGGGCTGAGACCATTTGGATCAGAAATGCAACATCAAAAAGTAGTTCAGGTGGATCAATCAATATAATATCCTCCACAAATGGGGGACTTTTTTCAATTTTTGATAGTTATTTTGAGGAATGTAATTCATCTTCTCATGGTGGTGCAATTTATATTTCATGCAATCTTAATGATATTGTGGAAATTTCTGATTGCTCATTTTATTTGTGTACAACATTAACAGATGGAGGTGCAATATGTTTTGTCAATGGTAATAAGGGATCCTATAAATGTGATTTAAACAGATTATGCCTACATCATTGTTCCATATCAGGAACTACATCATCAAATAGAGGAACAGCTATATTAATTGACTCTAACACACAAAATCAAATGATAACAACAAACATGATTTCAGCATCATATTGTGGTGTTTTAGGGAGGGGAATTGGATCAATATATTCTAATAAAGGAAATCAAAGAGGAAAGAATATGAACATATCATTTTGTTCATCTTATTCTTCATCAGGTTTCTATGCACAAACATACTATGCTGCCGAATATGAACAAAATAATATAATTAACTGTACATCATCTTCAACTAGTATTATATATAGCTATTTGGAACAACCTGCTAGTTACTCATTTGAAATAACTTTAACTAATATTTTATACAACAAAGCATCATCACATCTAATATATATTTATTGTTCTACAAATAATAAATGGACGATAAGAAACTCTGTTTTATATGGGAATACAGGAAACTGGCTTTTCTATTCTCCTCAATCAAGCCAACAAACAATTCAATACTGCTATATTGTTCATTCAGGAACAATAGGATCCGGCTTTCAATTTGAACTATGTACAACAACAGCAAGTACATTATCTCTTAAACCAACACAAGCAATCTCTCACTATTCTACATATCTATGCCCAGTTCCATATGAACAAGGAGCTTTAGAAGTACCATGTCAAACAATGCCAGAAGAACAAATAATCTCCTTGTGTCCACCTATCCCAACCACATGCATGGTTATAACTGATGAACTATCTCAACACCATGGTATTCTCTCACAAATCTTCAACCTGGTGATTTCCTCCTTAATCGTACTAGCCTAAAAATTACCCCTTAAAAAGTGCCTTTTATTTACAAATTTTGGCAGTTAAAATGAACCAGAAAAAAGAGTTTAAGGTGACAACAATTGGAGCAAGTGGTGTTGGAAAGACCTCAATCATCAACAGGTTTTATTTTGGCACCTTTAACGAAATGGGATCACCCACAGTTGGAGCTGCTTATGTAAAATGCCAAGTTGAACTTCCCAGCGGATTAGTTGTTTTAAATTTGTGGGACACAGCAGGCCAAGAGAAATATGCTAATTTGGTTCCAGTTTATATGAGAGATTCCAATGCCGTTATTGTTGTCTTTGACCTAACACAGCCCAATCAAATGGAGTCAGTTCAAGGGTATATTAACATGATAAGAGATTCCCTCCCTCCAGAAGTACCAATTATTTTGGCTGGTAATAAAGCAGATCTTGCATCAGGCAATGCAGGATATGATGTACACTCTTGGGCAATGTCAAATAGCATTCCGTCATTCTCTGTTTCTGCAAAAACTGGCCAGGGTATTGATGATTTGTTCCATGCTGTTGCTGAAGGCTCACTTCAAAAATTGCCCGTTGTTACCATTGCTAATAAGAAGCTCGCTGAGAGGAGGGATCGAGAAGAAAACCCAAGTGGGTGCTGCTAAACTAACCATTTTTTCTTTTCTGTTGATTTCTTTGCTATGAACAGCTTCAGTTTCTCGATTGCTTTAGTTATTATTTCATCAGATGATGAGAGATCCAGTTTTGTCAATGCAAATTGGATTGCGACATGAACAATCTCATGTTGGGCAGAAATTAATAGGATTTTTGTTGCAATCATTTTTGGAATGGGATCCCCAAAAACTAATCTGTTGACAACTTGTAGGGATAGTTCAGGAGAGTAACATGATTGGTATAAGAATGCTTCTGCTGATGGCATTCTATGAACATGAGATAATGCTGACTCGAATATAAGATTGACAACCTGACTACTTGTTTTAGAGAGAGATGCACCAATAATAAAAAGGGTCTTCTTGATATCATCGCTTCCTTCAACTAAATACTTGGAAAAGACATTTGACGGTATCCTTTTTTCTTCTTTGATTCCTGCTAGACACCTTAAAGATGATAGTACAAGTAATGGGTTATTTGACGAAAGGAATGTCACACATTTATCTGCAATTGCTTCTTTCAATTGTATATTGACTCCCCGTTCAGCGACAACTTCAAGAGCAAAACATAACATTGATTCATCTTTTGCATATAAAATAGCTTGGTCTGCATTACCATTTTCAATAGTTGCCATAACAATTCTTTTATCAAGTTCATCATCCCCTGTTGGAACATGATGTATACTCTCTGAGAGAAACCTTATTGATACTGCTTGCCTGGGCATATTCCTCAGAACGGAATGAATCTGATTTGTTTCTGACAAAACAGGTATATGAGAAAGGCTATGTACTTGTGTAATGCAACTATTATCACAAGCAAGAGGCTCAACTGATATAATTTCAATTTCTACTGGCTTGACTGACTCAATTATTGGATTAAATACAGGTTTAGTTATTTCCTCATTCACATTCATGGATTTAATTAATTGTACTTCATTTTCTGAGTTTTCTGTCCCTTTTCTTTCATCAAACATATAAACTATCGATTCGAAATGCTTTCTTTGATCAATTGCAGATAAACAACACGATATAATGGATCTTATAGGATCTCCAATTGTATTTGGTATCTCTGGAAAACTTTGGCTAATAACATCATAGTTTAAATCATCATTCATAATTGATGAATAAGGAATAATACCAGTAAACATTTCAAGCAAAATCATCCCATATGAATATACATCGCTCTTTTCACTGAATTGGTTAGACTTGAAACACTCAGGAGCACTCCATCGATTTGGAATGATAGGATGCTGTTTTGAGTCAACTCCGTTACTCATTATTGATGAACCAAAGTCACATATCTTTGGGTTCCCATCATTATCTAGTAGAATATTGAATGGTGTGATATCACAATGTATGATACCTTTTGAATGCATATATAACAATCCTTTTGCAATATTCAATCCTATCACTTTTTTTTCATCATTTGAATATTTTTTCCTTTTATGAATCTCTTGAAATAACGTCCCACCTTGTGCAAATTCTGTAAGTAAACAATATGGTGATTTCCATATTGCTCCTGAGCAGTGTAAAATATTGGGATGGTTCAATGATGAAAGAATATCAGTTTCTTTCTCAAGTAAACTTAAATACTTTTCCTTCCTATATCTTTTAATAGCAACAACCTCATTTGTATTTTTGTTCATTCCATGATAGATTGTAGATGTTATACCAGAGCCGATTGGTTTAGTAAATATCATATCATCATGTTTGAATACAGAAGTACTAATCCCTGTATTCTGAATGTTGATATTAATCTGGGGAATTGAAGCTAGTTCTTCCATTAATTTATTCATTTTCTCGTTATCATCAAACAATAAAAATTTCTTAATCCAAATTAACCTGGACTTAATCAAAGACTTGTCTTCCAATTTATACTGAACCAAATCATCACTAATTATCCCAAATACATCATCCTTATTTATAATATTATGGATATATGATTTAAATAATCTAGCCTTATCCATTAGAAATAAATAAAAACATTCTACTCCGTTTTCCATCAAATAACAAAGCCAATGGTTCTCATTATATTTCATCAGTTCTCTCTTTAAAAAAAGCAATTCTTTTACGAATAAATGATGCGAATTTTCTTGCTCATCTGTCAAAGGTTTATTATCCAAACTATTAGAAAACAATACACAAAAATCTTCAAAAAGTCGATAAAAATAGCCCAAAGTCTTACAATATATCGGAGTTCGCTCAATAATCTCATGGAAATCATAGCTAATATCTTTGTACTTGTTCAACATGTCGAGTTTTTTCATTCTCTGCAAAATTAATGTTTAATCGTTTACTCAGTTAAAAATTTCTCTGCTAGCAGGGCTGCTTGGCAACCAGTACCTGCTGATGTGATTGCTTGTCGATATATCCTATCAGCACAATCACCTGCAACGTAAACACCCGGTACTTTTGTTTCGGGTGATCCCTTTGTAATAAAGTATCCATTCTCATCAAGGTCAAGCTGTTCAGCAAATGCTTTGGTTTCTGGTGTGTGACCAATAGCCACGAACATAGCATTGGCTTCCAATTGCTTAGAGACGCCTGTTTTTATATTCTTTACTTGAACACCAGTAACATACTCATCTCCAATTACATCTTCAATAACAGAGTCCCACTCAAATGACACAGATGACTGCATAATCCTCTTTTTCATTGGTAGTGAGGCCCTAAGCTCATCTCTGCGATGAACAAGAGTAACTTTTTCACATATTCTCGACAGATACAAAGCCTCCTCTACAGCCACATCACCACCACCAACGACAACAACATTTTTCCCTGTATACAGTGGACCATCGCATTTTGCACAACCTGAAACACCCCTATTCTTGAGTCTTTCTTCATTCTCTAACCCAAGATACTTTGCTCTTGCTCCTGTTGCAATGATGAGACTTTTACATAGATACCCGTGATTATTTTCAGAAATCAGTCTCCTTGGAAACACTGACAAATCAACTGACACAATTTTATCGGATTTGTATGATGCTCCAGCATGTGTAGCTTGTTTTTCCATTAATTTAACGAGTTCAGTACCAGTTCCATTAAACCCAGGGTAATTCTCAATCTCAGATGTATATGTTAATTGCCCTCCTGGAACATCTCCATGAAGAACAAGAGGTTTAAATCCAGCTCTTGCTGCATAAAGCGCTGCTGTACTTCCAGCAGGTCCACTTCCAAGAATAATAATGTCATGAATCGACAATTCCTCCCAAACAATATCCTTTGTCTCTTGATTCTCATCATCAAGACCCCACATAAAATCATCATCATCATCAAACTTTGAAACACTCAACAAAACTAGAAAAAGGAACATATGATAATGGACAGATTTATTTATGAAATTTCTCCCAAAAAGTAAGGTCACTGAGAATCCTCAACATTTCAAAGATGCAATGTGAGGAGTGTGCCAATTTTGGGACTGATGTCTGAAATATAAAACCATTTCATTGGATATGTGATCTCCCTATCTGTTCACCATTATAATTCAATCATGGACAATCAAGAATCAGGGAGATTTGCAATATATTGAATTCATCACTAATGAATATATTTCGAAAAAGCTTAATAATATACTTATTGAAGTGTTTTATCAAGGAACACTTGGGGATATTCAACACTACGTTATTTTTGCTTTAGGACTTCATCAATTAATAATTTAAGATTTTGGAGAACATCATTTATTTGGAGGGAAACAAATGGATTAGGAATGTCAGGAAATTTATTATCTGAATCCTTTGTTTTACGATGATATTGTTTAGCAATCGGATATATTGTCTGGCACAGCATAAATATATCTGTCACGGGCCAATTATATCGGATTAATCTTGAGGCAGCATATAAAAAATCTTCTTTCCTGATAGAAGCTATTTTTAATTTTTTCATTAACTCTTTTTGTGTCTTGTTTGATCTAATAATAAAGTTGGCAAGCACGAACAGTGATGGTAAATGCCCACTATTTGCTAAATCTTTAATCAGACATAGACAGACTTTAGATGTAATTAATGCTACTCCTGTATGAATTTTCCTATCCTTTAATGTCTCTTTCAATATTGAGACAATTTTAATTTTGCTTTTATAGGAATTGCACACAATAAAGTACTCTAAAGCTTTTTTCGGATATATATCAAACAAAATACATCCCATTCGGTAAAATGATTTTTGTTTTTCAATCTCATTACAGGGGATTTTTCCATCAATAATTTTTTGGTAATACTCAACAGACTCAACTCTGTGTTTAATAATCTCAGAATATCTAGCATAGTAATATGGCTTTTCATCATGGAGTTTTTCAATAAATTCAGAAATTAAATCCTTATAGTCATTTCTTCTTTTAAAAAGTTTATGAAGTTTAACAATAGCATCAGTATTTCCAGATTTTGCACTATAAATAAAATATTCTCTGGCTCTTTCATCATATTTCCCATGTAAATTCATATACATCTTGGCAATTTCATACTGTGCATATTGATTCCCATGATTGGCTGACAATAATAGCCACTTATAAGCATTATAATCGCTTTTTGGTAAATTGTCTCCACTTAAATACATCATTCCGATTTCATATTCTGCCAATCCATCACCCCCGAAAGCCCTTTCTAAAGTAGTTTTTTGCTCTTCTTTCATTATTTTAAAACCAAAAACCTTATCAGGGGTAATAAAAACGGAATCATATCTGAGTTGGTTCTCTATTGAAGCGAATTCCTTAAAATAGTCCTCCATTTTTTCTTCGATTATTAGTATTGGACAAAATATTGAGTACTGAAGATTGATTTCCCATTGATTTATAAATGAGGGCATGGTAGATTTAATTGCCGGATATGAGAAATTTTTATCAAAAATTAACCCTTTTGATGTATTAGATTGATCATTTGTTTGTTCAAATGAATCAATAGATTGTTGATTCCTTGTTTGTGCACCTAATTTTATGTATTTTTCTACTTCTATTTGATTTCCTTTCATTGAATTATTAGTGTAGAGTTTTTGGATCGAATCTTCGACTCTTTTATTTGCAGCTGATAAAAATAATACCCTCTCTTCATTATCAAATTTGTGATTGAACTCTTTATAGTTCAAATTTGCATATTCAATCAATGGGTGTGTAATGATATTATTGTTTTCGTTTTCCAAATCCCAAATTGCTTTGGAATTATTTGCATGCTTCGCGGCCATTAACAACGGTTTAACATCAAAACGAGGATTTCGTTTTTTAATCAGTCCCCGCAAATAGAATGCTTCAGGAAATGAGAATTTTTCAAGATCTGTGGGATTTGTTTCTCTGTTTGTTTCATAATTCATCATTTCTATTATGAAATGACGATCAAGGCTAACATTATTCACAAGTTTCTTAATATATTCCTCTCCTGTTTCAATTCGGGATTGAATGCAATTGAACCCAGCCATATTAACACCAATTCCACATTGATACATTTTCCAAAGATAATAATTGCTATAAATATTACCAAGTGCTGAAGATTTTTCGAAATATTTAATGGCATCAGAGTAGTTCTTCCCAAATACTTTCCCATTCAAACAAAGGCACCCTAGATTATGCAAAGCTGGAGCATGAGCGTGAAATGCAGCATATTCATATAAAGATATAGATTTTTTGAGAAATGAATCATCTTTCAAACCAATCATTGGTAATTGGTTTATCAAACGTGCGATATTTTCATTATTAACATAACATTTATATTCATAATAACACATTTGCTCACAAATATATCCCAAATTATTAATAGCATCGCAATTATCGGCAATTGCAGATTTGACAAACCATTCAACAGATTCTTCGGTTTTATATCGGCCAAATGTTAAAATATACATTCCGTAACTATTTTGGAATTTTGGATCTCCTTTTTCTGCCATAGTTTTAATATATTCAGGATTATTGGGGTCCATTTTAAAAAATGCCAAACAGTTTTCTAAAAATTCCAAGATAGAAGAGAATAGAAACATTAATCAATGTACCAAATCCTTGTCCAAAAAGGATCCACTTATTTTGATAAAAAATTATGGAAAACGATAAAGATGCTAAACCAAAAATCAACCCTAAAAATGTCCCTAATACAAAAGAAATGTATGGTGAATCATTGATATCCTGTGTGTTTTCATTATTATTAGGGATTTCGAATGCATCTAAGTTGTCGTTATTAATGATTTGATTAAAAAGGATAGGGAACCATTCATCTTCAAGCAATATTCTCTCCTCCTCGCTTCGGTCAAGAGATCCATATCGCTCATGAAATATATACTGCAGCATTTCGATTCTTTCCGCTGTGAAATTCATTCTAAATAGTCTTTGAAAACCCCGTAATTCAATTATGTCTATAGGATCTGAATTTTGAGATTTGATTTGGAAAAAAACATGAATTGTAAATTCCTCTTCCATTTCCAAGCTATTCAGTGATTCATTTCCACTTAAAATCCTTCCTTTGTAAATTAATCTTGGAGAATGTTCTTTTGGAATCATCTCGGCGTTTTTAACTAGTAATTGATCAATAATCTGGCAAATAAGCAAAGTATCAGCTAACTCTATGTGATCTTTATAACCATTGGGGTAAAAAAAAGTAACCTTTTTCATTAAATTTTTAACACAGAATATTATTCTTTTGTTTCATTAATGTTGACGACAGAGGTCTTCTTTTGGTTAGTCTTTTTGGTAGTATCTACTTCAACAACCTGAATATTAAACTCGGCGGTTTCTTTCACTAAAGGGAGTGGCTTGACACCAATACTCTGTTGTTTTTCAACAAGATCTTGAGCCATCTGATGAAAGATTTCTTTTTTTGCTTTTCTCCTTTCTCGACGAGATTCCCTTAATTCTTCTTCTTGCTTTATTATAGCATGCTTCTTTTTAATAGCTTTTGAATGTTGAACACTAAGGAGAAATGCTTTCCGAGAAGCAGCATCATATGTCATGGAAGGCTCAGTATTTTTACCCATTGTTAATGGTTATCCATTGTTAGAATTACATTATCGTCGCAGAGATTTGCAAAATTCTTCAGCAATTGATTCTTGTTCAGATATCCCATCCCATTTGCTAAGAATCCAAATGGCTTCTTTGATTGGAGCAAAACGATATGGATTCTGTAGGGCTGGCTTTGGAATGATATCCGAGTTATTCATTAGTGAATTAGAAATTTCTTCGGCTCTTGCAATTATTTCATATGGAAGATGATTATTCAATGTTTTATATGCTCCTACATGTCTTGGTATATAATCACAGTTAATTAATTTATATGTTAGTGTTATTATTGGGGTTTGTTTAATATCAAATGTTCTCAATATTATGTTCTTATTCATTTGAATCGATTCCTGATCTGTTGTTATTATTGTTATTGGGCAATTCATCCCCAAATTTGATAAATGTTGAACAAGGGTTTTAAGGATTATATGCCCATCAACTGGTGACGTTGTTTTTCCGAAATCGTCAATAGCTATAATGCTTTTTGAGGTAAAACTTTCTAGAATATAAGATAATTTTTCCATTTCTTCTCCAAAAGAAGAAGAAAATGGCTTTAATGGATTGTGGTATTGAAAAAGAGTTATTATCTGATCAAATATTGGTATTTCTGCTCTTTCTGCAGGGATATATAATCCTATGTGAGATAAAAAAACCAAAATCATAACCTGTTTGATATAAGTAGTTTTTCCTGATGTAGCATTGCCATGAATAATTTCTATCCTCTCTTCACTTTTCTTAAAAGCCGAAGAATTCGGAATATAATTATGTTTTTCAGATAATGGATGGCGGCCGTTTTGTATCAACATCTTCTCTGATTCTCCAAGAATTGGTTTTATGTAATGATTCTTCACGAAATATATTGATAATGATGTGTATATATCAATGTATCCAATCTTATCCCATATTGACACAATAATATCAAAATGATCAATTACTAATTTGGAAAGCTTAATAATATGAATTTTTTCTCTTTCGAGAATTTTTTGTTGGAGAATGTTGCAATTAGAACTGTTATCAAAATCGGTTCTAGTATTGATCATTTCTTTTTCGAATAAATTTAAATACTCTAATAGCAAAGGATCAGTATCTCGAATAATAATGAATTCATTATTTGATTTAAAATCAATGATACATATTATCTCTCTCAATACTTTTTGTAGAATGTGAACTTGATTTTCAAAATTTAAATGTTTTAATGCATCTGCTGTTTTTACGAATTCATTCAATTCTATCGCTTTTTTAATAGATTTTGTTAACTTGTTCCACTGTTTCAATGTTACAGTCGAGTTAATAAGATACTTATATAAGTTAGTAACGTCTCTAATCCCTTTGAGATTATCGTTTATCTTGATAATGAATGGCATATTAGTTGATAAAGTGCACTTACCAAATATTTCTTGTCTTTGAATCGCCTCATTTATATCACAAGAATGGTTCACTACCCATCCCTTAAACTTTTTTTTGCCCATTTTGGTTATGCAACTGTTCATTTGGTTTAATAAACAAGGGAATGAGTCCATTTTCATTGGCTTGCTTTCTATGTATTGTGGAATTATTTCTAAATCAATTAAGCATTTTTGTGAAATAATGAGTCCATATTGATATCCAATAGAATGTATTTCATTAACTAGCCAATCTTTGGAAGGAGAATTATAAATTCCAGCCATTGAATATATCAAAGATTTGGCAAAAATATTAATTGTGCCATTTCTTATACTTTTCAGTATCCTATTGTTTTTTTCTGCGATATTTTTTATGTAATCATATCCATTCTCCCCCTTAAAGTGTTTTTTGCTCAATAATTCAACATTTACATCAGGAATTATATTGAATAAATGTGATAAATGGAAAGAAGAAATGATTTTAATTCCTCTATTCTTGGTAATAATATGATGAAATAGTTTTTCAATGTGAGTGATATTATAGTCACCACAAAAAGCAGTTCCGCTGTTTTTTTCAATAAGGAAAACCCCAACTGTATCATCAACAACATAAATTGAGCAAATTGTTTTTTCCATTAAATTAATTTCGAAATCAATTATAACATCAAAAAGAATATTTAACATATTGGGGCCTTAACTCCAATATACACCTTCCCTTGGTATTAGGTTTCTCTTTTCATTATTCATCATATAGCATTCAGAGAAATGAGTATATATACTTTTTTTCATCAAAATATGAAAGAATTGAAGATTTAAATATATAATCATTAAACCACATCTGGAAGTAATGGATAATTTAGACAATCACATTTTATAATCATGACTACTAAAATTCTCATTTGGGTTACCTTTTTGTCGAGGATCAGCTTTTATTCATAATAACATAAATGATTACTTAATGCAGCAGGAATTTTTTCATCCCTTTTTTCATTGTAATTGTGAAATATTGTTTAATTTTTACTCTCCTTAAGTTAACATTCACCCTAAAAGGATATGGATTCATCACTCACACTATTCTTTGTTAACATTTGTTCATCAAAAACTAAATCTAATATTATGTAATCTATAAACAACAATAATATCAAATATAAATTGCCACTAAAGAATGAAGATAGCGAGATATTATCCATGAATTTATAACCTGGATACAAAATTCTACCTTGAAGGTGTTGCTCTTTGATTAAATATAATTTTTCCATTGTTTTAATTGGATCATTGGCATAATCTTCTATAATGAACATTGGTTTCTTATTCATAAATAGATTCGTGATTAAATGGGAATTGATAATAACTGATGATGGAATATCTGTTTCAGTTAAATTAGGATATCTTTGTTGTAGTTTCGTATATAAATCATCAGGAGTCCAAATTTAGCTGAATCTAATACTTTGGGGAGGGTGGCTGTGAAAAAGACGCTATTTTGAAGTGAAGAACAAATAATGCAAGATTTCTTGAATGAAGCTGAATTACTATCCAAAATGAATTCTCCATATATAATTCGTTTTTTTGGAACATCAAGAATAAAAGAAGGTGAGTGTATAGTTATGGAGTATGCAACTAATGGAACCCTATTCCATTTCCTTGAGTTGCAAAGAAAGAAAAAATGTGAATCTACATTTTCATGGGGAAAAAGGTATCAGATATCACCAGAGGTTTACTGTTGATGCATTCTCAAGGAGTTTTACATCGAGACATGAAAAGCTTGAATATACTTTTAGATAACGATCTGACTGCAAAAATATCAGATTTTGGCCTCTCAAAGATCAAGACAAAAAACCAAACGGCATCATCAAATATTTATGTGCAAAACAATGTTTTTGGATCATTATTATGGAAAGCTCCTGAGAGTTTTTCGATTCGAAATCCATACACTGATAAAGCTGATATTTATGCTCTTGGGATAGTTTTTTGGGAAATTGCTTCTTGCCAAGTTCCGTATGAAGGATTTGATTCCGACACCATCAAAGATTCTGTTAAAAGTGGTGAAAGACTAGAAATTCCTTCAACATGTCCTGAGAGTTTTAAAGAGCTCATCGAACTTTGTTGGGCCCAAGAGCCCAAACGAAGGCCCACGGCTTCTATTGTATTTGAAAAAATTTCTCAATTAATGGGACAAATCCAGAAATATGATTCCGAAAATCTCTCATTTTCAGTTCCCCAAATATATGGAAGTAATTCTGATCCAGTTATTACATTCCAGGAAGTCAGCAAAATGGAGGATCCTCATCCAATCTTTACAGGAAGCACCCAAAATCGATATGTAACTGATAATCAATCAGCACAAATAAATGAAGAATCAGAAATCGAGAAAAAAATCAGATTGGCGAAGGAAAAACAACAATTTTTACTGCTTGAAAAGAAGAAGAGAGAAGATGAAGAAGAGAGATTCCGAGAATATGAAAAGATCAAACAACAAGAAGAACAAAAAAGAAAACAGGATACAATTGAGAAAGAGAATCAAAGAATTGATAAAGAAAGGAAGGAAGAGCAAGAAAGAATTCAAAAGGAAAAGAGACTACAAGAAGAGTTAGAGAAGAAAAAGAAGGAAGAGGAAGAGAGAAAGAAGATAGAGGAGGAAAAGAGAAAACAAGAAGAAAAGGAAATACAGAAGAAAGATGAAAAAAAAGAAGATGAATATGAAAGAATCGAAAAATGGAAATCGACATATAGACCAGATTTCGAAGGAAATATCTTTGAAGCAGCTGCAAAAGGAAATCTACCAAGCATAATTTATCTGTTAGAGATAGGAGAGAATATAAATAAAAAGTATCCAATAGATGAAAAGTATGGTGGATGGCATATGAAGAACTCAACACCCCTCCACTTCTCTTCAAGATATGGTCATCTTAATGTTGTTGAATATTTAGTTAATCAAAAAGCTGATATAAATGCAAAAAATGATTGGGTTGCATTTTTTTATTTGATGATACTCCTCTTCATTATGCTGCTCAAAAAGGTCATCTTGGTGTTGTTGAATATCTAGTTAACCAAAAAGTTGATATTAATACAACAAATATTTATATTGTGTTTTTATATATAAACAAGCTCCACTTCATTATGCTGCTGCTAATGGTAATATTAGTGTTGTTGAGTTTCTAATAAATCATAAAGCTAATACAAATGCAAAAAATAATTATGTTGAGTTAATAAATTTGATAGGACTCCTCTTCATTTTGCTGTTCAATATGGCCGTCTAAGTGTTGTTGAATATCTAATTAATCAAAAAGCTGATATAAATGCAAAAGATTGTTTTATTGAGTTATTATAAATGGACTTACTACTCTTCATTATGCTGCTCGATACGGTCATCTTAGTGTTGCTGAATTTCTTGTTAATCAAAAAGTAGATATAAATGCAAAAGATAATTTAGTTGAGTTTTTATAAATGGACTAACTCCTCTTTATTATGCTGCTAGAGATGGTCATCTTAGTGTTGTTGAATATCTAGTTAACCATAAAGCAGATATAAATGCAAAGACTAATGAGGGACAAACTCCATTGGGAATAGCAAGTATAAGACAAAATTCGAATGTTGTAGAATTCCTCAAGAGAAAAGAGGAAGAACAGAGACTCAGAGATGAGCCAAAAAGAAAAGAGGAAGAAGAGAGACTCCGAAAAGAGGCAAAAAGAAAAGAAGAAGAACAGAGATTTCTAGAAGAAGAAAAGAGAAGACAAAGAGATTGTCGAATCTGACATTCACAATCAAGAATTAAACACCATATTCATTAGATTTTTTTGATTCAAAAAAAGTAATTGATGGGTTGGAGGAAGCTTAATTTCGCCAAAAATTCGAACATTCTGAGAATACAAAGGTATAATGATAACTGGTTTTGTAGGTGTTATAAAAAAAAAAGAAATAATTGAAATCCCGAAAAACCACACGATGAAATAACAAATATTCAATATTCACATCAAATTCTTCTCCACTATAGACAACAAAGAAGAAATCAAAGTGTCTTTCCTTTTATGAAACAATTTTTCGGGTTTCCTGATGAGTTTTAATAATTTTTGGGCTAAAATTTTGAAATTTTTGGAGCTATTTGAATTAAATTATCGAACCTTGCTCAATAAGCATCCCACACCAATATGTCTTTGAGGGGTTTCAAATCAAAGATCAAAAAACTAATTTATCACACAAAATGTGTTTTTCTCATAGCTTCATATATAATAATTAACATCGATATTCATTTATGATATACATTAGAAAAGCCCTGCATCTTTAGCCCATTCATCAAGTGAGACATCATCCATTGAATCAACGAATCTCTTATAATCATCAACACAAGCTGTTGGTGTTCCGAAATCCATTTTGTAGCGACACTTCTCCCATTCCTTGAACGAAAGAATTTGATCTCGAGGATAACAATGAAGTCTAACTTCAAGATCAGCAGCAGGCATCCTTGTGTCACAAATCTGTCCATTGTTGAAATACCATCTAAGAGGGTAACTCTTATTATATGATCCACAATTAAAGACATTGTTGCTATCTTTCTTATGCCTCCTTGTACAATTGTTGTATGGGTAGAACTCGACATACCAATCATCTTTTTCATAGTAATACCATTGTCGGTAAAGAGGAAGAAACTCCTTATCAGGTCCAAAATCAATAGCCATTAAATCAGTGACTTTCTTTGTGTAATTCTCAATCTTTGAAGTAATAGCTCCCAGTTTGTTAAACCCTGCTGTTGGCTTTGGAGGAACATCGCCTCTTAAGAAAGCTTTAAAGAATGATTTGGAGATTTCATAGGCGGTTCTCAACCTCATGAATACAGAACTAAAATCTTGAAGCCAGCAAATGCAATTCTCCACATTGAAGTGTAATGTCGCTCGATTCTTCAAGTTAAACCTTCCATAGTGAGGAACTTCTTGCTTAACCTTTCTATATCCTTTCCTAAGACTTTTTTCAGTTTTCTCTAATTCTTTAAACTCGGTTTTAATCTCATACATAGTCAAGTTCAACTGTCTCATTAAATCATCTGGCTCTCCTCCTGATTTAACATCCCAATAAATCTTCTCAACCAGATCAGCTGCCTTAAAAACTTTAACTTTCTGAGATTCGACATACGAAAGTTGCTTTCTCCTGACTGTAAGCTCAAGTCTGCCTCTCTCACTATATTTAGATCTCACTTTAGCCATTTCAACTGTCATATTGGTCAAATTGGATCTGAATTGGATTGATCTTCTTCTAATAGCTCCACATAAATCCTCACAATTGGCATGTGGATTGCCTGCCTCATCACTTCCGTCGCAGCAATCACAAACTCCATCGTTAACCATCCACTTGGGAATCAACTTGGGAACTGACCCAGTATTCCTGCAATAAAATTCTCCTGTGCCACATGCATTCGTTCCTGGTTCATCAGAACCATCTGGACAATCACAGTATCCGTCATTTACTTGATCCATTGAAATGGTCTTCGATTTGTCAAAACATGTAAATGTATTTTTGCGAATACTGATTGCTCTCCTATACTGGCCCGCATTTGCAGGAGATACTCCACGAATTTTATCAACTGCCAATGAGATACAGAGAGAGAAGAGAATCATTTGGCCACACGTCACTTTTCGGTTAAAACTAGTTCTAGAGATATTTTTAACAAGGGTTTTCGTCACTGAATAATTGGGCTGAATATGTTGATATGAGATACAAAAACTTGGGATTTCCCTTCACAACACCCTTAATTAAGTTTTGAGTGATTTCAAAATCACCTATGTATTGGAACTGCTTTGCAATAATGAAAGAAAGGCAAACTTCTTCTTCCTTTCTTGCAATAACACTGATTCCTCGCTTTTTCAGGGTGATGTCAGATGCCATTTCATCATCGAAGGTGAAACTGACCGAAGTATTAGTGTTTTGATAGATTTGAAGAAACTCTGATCTTTTAACTCCTCTTGAATTCGTGATAAATCTACTAACATTCATGCAATCATTAAAATAGACAACTCCTTGTGATGTTCGAAGAGCAAACTCAAGATTTGGTATATTTGGGAGATGCTGAGTCAAAGAAAATTGGTATGGGATTGATACAATAATTTCATCAAGCGGTTCTATCATTTCAGAAAGCACCATATTGTCAATAAATTCTATTCCAAGCTGATTCGGTTTGATTGCAATGGCTAAATTTGACAACTGGTCATTTGTGAGATTCTTAATATTGAAGTGTATCCTTTCAGTATCCCAATCACATGATACCTCAACCAAAGATGACGGGTTACACTGTGTTTGATTCCAAATCCTTGGATTTTCTGCTTTTTCATTTGAATTAGAATTATCGGAAAATGCTGATGAATGTATATGAAGAACTCCTGAAACATTGCCTGCATTCCATAAAAGATCAGAAACAATATCATCTGGTTGAGACTTTGTAGATCCTCCAAATGGTACTTTGTTAAACAAAACAATTTTTTCTGTTGCATCACGGTCAGCAGAAAGAAGCCTCCAGTAGACAATTGCCCTATTACGGACATCGGGAAGGCATGACTCTTTCGAGGCTTCAGAGAACACAAACTGTAATTGGTCTTTGGTTTCCTCTGGTTTCTTTAAGAATACTTTGACAACAGTAGTTATGATTTGTATTTGAACATCAGGGTGCTCATCATGAAATGTGTCAAGAAAAGGATCGATTAATAAATCGATATTGTCAATTAATCCGGAATACTCTCCCAAAATCCATATGAGAGAGCATTTAGCATCTTTGTCTTTAACAGAATCAATGTTCGAGCAAACGCTTTCTATGATGCTCTCAAATTGTCCAGGATAGCATCTTAGCAAATTAGCAACTACAATAATGCTTGATTCAATTGCATATTCAGCTCGACTTGTTACTAATTTCATTAATACAGTAATGCACTTACTTGCACTCTCTGGAAACTTGAGGGAAATCTCTCCTAATACTTTGATACTCTTTTTTACAAAAGCAACATCAACAGAATTACAATACTCTGCCAACTCATCAATCACATATGAAATGGTCTTCAGTGAGCTGAGTACAGAAATGATTTCAAGTTTCTCCAGTTTAATATATGAAGGATCGTTATACTTACAGAAGAATAGCCGTATCTCTTTAGACAGTGATGATGGATACTTTTTTACAAACTGTGACAGTGTTCTTAAGACAATAAATTGAATTTCACTGTCTGTAGAAGATATCAATGATACAAAAGGTGGTAATACTTTCGAAAAAACATCTAGAGGTAATCTTTCATCGTAATCAATGTATTTCAATACACACTTAAAGGCCCCAATTACTACTGCAGGATTTGAATTCTTCAAATAAACAGAAACTCTATCAATTAAAGTGGCGGCCAAAGAAGAGTTTGGGGGTTCATATTCTGCGATGGCATCAAAAAGTGCAATCTGGCACCATTCAGAGGATGAAGAAATTGCACTCAGTATTGGAATAATATTATTTTCATCCATTATGAATATTGGTATTGGTCTAACTTTATTGATCTCCATTATAGAAATTGTTGCATTGGATATTACGAGTGGATTTGAATCATGCAAAAGAACAACAAGCTTTGATAATATTCCAGAGTCTTCAATAGATTCTGGAACAGTTCTATATAGTTTTGAAACAGCAAGGGCTGCTGTTTTTCTCACGTATGGATCTGTATCTTCCAACCTCGATTTAATTGGCATTACCATATATTCTGCCACAGTTTCTATCCTTATTCTACTCATGGTTCGGACAGAAAGAGCCCTGACGAGTGGATTACCATCTTGACTATCCTGGATAAAAGTATTGACAGCCATAATGGATTCTTCAGAGTTATCACCAGAATAATTAACTAAATATAAATATGCCAGCTTTTTCAGCTCAATATCAGGTGTTTTAACACATCTTAGCATTGAAGAAAATAATGACCCGACATTCTCCCCGCTTCTCATCAAAGAAATCACTCTCTTCGCTGCTGACTTAATCTCGGGCTTATCATTAGAATCTAACATGTTCCGAAGCATATTAATCTCCCCTTTTTGCTCATTCTCGAAAACACTGTTCATCAAATGCTATCGGTAAGACAGTTGAAATATTTATGAAACAGGCACTGCTTATTCATGCAATGGATAATTTAAATAATGTTTGTTTTTAGTATTCTGCTCCATTTTGAAGCATTTATGAGAAAAATTTCAATGAATCTGTAGACTCTTTAATCATAACTAATTCGATTTGAAAAATATTGTTCTCTTTGATGAGTATTGTCTTTGACTGAAATATAAGGGCTCTGATTATTCTGCATTTTTATTGGGAAATTAATTCTCCTCAAATATTTTGAATTTGACAGGGGGAACCATTCATGGTATTCAAGAGGCGTTATATGCCAGTGAGGTACTTTCATTTGAAAGGAAAATGATTTTGGCAATATTTTATAGGATAAAAAATATTTCATTATTAGTGGTGGTAAGTTATTAATTAAGTGTCATATGAATAGTTATCTTCTTTACCAATGGAAGTATATTAAAATCATGGCATCAAACAAATATCAAAAAACAATCAAATCAACTCCAACATGGAATTGGATTCCAGCAATTTTCCCAATTTTTACAATTGGTGTTGAAAAATATTGATTTAAGATAATATTGTTTAATGAGCTAAAACTCCCCATATATTTTAAATATGACTTCGGAACAATAAAAATGATTTATTGCATATTTCAATATAATCAAGGATGTCATTTTTGTATTTATGCCAGTTCTTTTGAAGCTTCTCGCTCTTTAATTGATCATTCATCTACATTCTCTAGTTCAAATGCAGTATCAACAAAAATAATGACTTATCAAATACAATTTTTTATTGCAATGCTGATATACTATTATCGACACTTCTGAATACAAAAGAACTAACCCATCTGGATTCTCTATAACAGACAATTGAAATCACAAAATATCTTACATCATATCGATTATTTGATGATCAATACTTCAAACAGACTCTTTTTCCAGAACATACGCCGTATGATACTCATCACATTGAAAGAACATAATCCAACTCGAGTGAAAATACAAATAATAATGTTGTTGTTAACAAATCAAGTTTTAATCTATTCAACAGTTGGCTTGTTAATGATTAATGCAATAATAATTTTTTGTTATAATGGATATCGAAAGAATCTGAACCCCAATGAAAGCTCAACATCATCAATAGAAATAATGAATAAAGAAGAGGAGAAAACCAAGAGAGAACAGTTTTTTAAAAAATGAATGTAAAACAGATCAATAAAGAAACCATCATAATGGGAGTTCTTCTGGTCCATATGTATTATGATATTCATAAATAATTACTTTTAAATATGGTGGTTTATATAATTTGTTGAATTGTTTTTTCATGTCTGTAATACTTGAATCATGGATAATACAATTCTTGTTTTTCTTCGCTTCCATGCAATGAATATGTACAATGAACATTGTTATACCAAAATGCCAATCCAACAAGGAAAACCTTATTAGTATTTAATCGTTCAATATATTCTTTATATGTATTTATGTATTCTTTCTCAATAATTTGCTGATATGCATTATTTGATAATTTTTGCATTCTTTCAACATGTTCTTCTTTATCATAATTATTCTTTAATTCAAAAATATATAAAGGATGATTCGGTCCGAATGGAACCAAAGAAACATCGAGTATTCCATTACCACTATTCACACTCTGTTTGAATTCAAATGATTTTTTACAAAAGCTAAAAAGAGCCATCAATAATAATTGAAAAGAGGTTTCATTCAAGCCTTTCTTTAAATGATATGTAAAACTAGACATCATAAAATCTTTCAAGTATTTGATAAATAACCCCATGTTCCCTCCTTCTAATATTCTTGTAAGTTCATTAGAAAAAACTTGATAATCAAAAGAGAAAATTGATATATAAATGTCTGGGAAAATACTGCGAATTTCTTCATTAACCAAAACAAGATCAACATTATTATCTTTTTGAATATCATTAACTTTAATAGTCAAATAACCACAATGATATAACAAAGAAAATAAATTATAATCAAATTTGTCTTTTTTGTCCAATTTTCGAAGACTATATGTAGGAATACTTAGGGTTGAATTAAGATCTTCATATAATTGGTTCATTTTACAAACATCATATGTAAAATTTCTTTCAATATAATACTCCAAAAAAAGAAAACCACCAGAATTAATCCAGAAGGGTTCGATTTCTTCTTCAATGATAAAACTGTTTACAGAATATGGATTATAAATATCGATAAAACAGGGCTTAAATCTTTTATATCGACCAAATTTATATCCATTATA
>Ga0209639_1000690_pt1 | contig 42814 bp, 43 predicted proteins | sample EPASupsiteHSE605_FD_187268 | JGI IMG/M metagenome (GOLD analysis project Ga0209639, IMG submission 187268) | Bioremediated contaminated groundwater from EPA Superfund site, New Mexico - Sample HSE6-05 (SPAdes) (version 2) | ecosystem: Environmental > Aquatic > Deep subsurface > Groundwater >... | reverse complement strand
GTCGGGTGCAAGGTGAAAGGTGAAAGGTGAAAGGTGAAAGGTGAAAGGTGAAAGGTGAAAGGTGAAAGGTGAAAGGTGAGGGGCTGCAAAAATTTCTGGATGATGTCCTTGCCGTGCTGGTCCTCTACCGGCGCGACCTTGCCGACACGGAGACCTTCGCCTCCCTCTCCCGCGCCCTGGAGAAATGCGGCTCTGCCATGGAGCTCTGCGTCTACGACAACAGCCCCACGCCGATGGCTTTGGCCGGTGAACAATACCCCAACTGGCGCATCCACTATATCCACGACCCGGCCAACCCCGGGGTGAGCAGGGCGTACAACGCGGGGTTCAGTCTGGCGCAGAGGCTTGGAAAGCGATGGCTGCTGCTCCTTGACCAGGACACGCTCTTTCCCGGGGACGCGCTCATCCATTACAGCCGCGGCGTTGAGGAACAGCCGGATGTGGCGCTTTTCGCCCCGCTGCTCATGGCCTCCGGCAGGATCTGTTCCCCCTGCCGCTATCTGGCCCGCACCGGTTTCCACCTGCAAAACCTTGCAGCCGGCGTGCAGTCGCTCAAGGGGAAGGCGGTACTGAACAGCGGCATGCTGGTCAAAACCTCTGCCTTTGGCCTGATTGGCGGGTTCGACGAGCGGATCAGGCTGGACTTTGCCGATTTCGCCTTCAACGACAGGTTCCGGCAACATTATGACACCTTCTGTATCCTCCCTTTCGAGTGCGGCCACGGCTTTTCCGGTGTAGACGACATGGGCATTGATGCTGCGTTGCAGCGGTTCCGCTTCTACTGCGAAGGGGGAAGGAATTCCATAAGGAACGCGGCCGATGCCGTGCTTTACGCACTGGTTGTGCTCATGCGCTGCCTGCGCTTGACGTTCCGTTTTCGCTCTTTGCGGTTTCTGGAGGGGTATCTGCGGTATTTTGTCAAAGGCCGTGAGGAATGAACGGCCTAAAGTAAAGGTAAAATCGTTATTAACGCAGAGGCGCAGAGCCGCAAAGGGAAAGGCAAAAGGAAAAAGATTTGTTCTTACGAGAAATAAGTTGTATCGCTTAGAAAGCAAAAAACAACAACCAAATAACGCGTGGTTTAACGCAAAAGCAAAGATAAGCCTTTAAATCCAACCATCCAGTTTTATTGAAGTTTAGATTTATGATTTTCTCTGCGTCTTGGCGTCTCTGCGTTAAATACATATTTTATTCCTGGGTTTTTCTCCGTGAACTCTGCGGGCTCAAGTGAGCGGAGCGAGCAGGCGAGGGACAAGAAAAAGGTCTATGGTTAATGGAACCCAAAAAATTTCCGTCTGCATGGCGACCCGTAACGGCGAGCGGTTTATCCGTCGGCAGCTGGAGTCGATCCTCGGCCAGCTCTCCCCGGATGATGAGGTTATCATTTCCGACGACTCTTCCACCGATAAAACGGTTGACATCATCAAGGGATTTCATGATCCGCGCATCCTCCTCTCCGAAGGCAACACCTTTTTTTCCCCGGTCTTCAACTTTGAGAACGCCCTGAAACGGGCCAGCGGCGAGATCATCGTCCTATCCGACCAGGACGATGTCTGGCTGGACAACAGGGTGGCGGTGATAAGGGGAAAGTTTCAGATGCTGCCGCATCGCCACTATCTCATCGCCATGGACGGATTCGTGGTGGACGAGGAGGAACAGGTTGTCGGCGCATCCATCTTCGAACGGATCAATGCGGGGAAGGGGTTTTTGAAAAACATCTATGACAACCGGTACGTGGGGTGCTGCCTGGCGTTTTCCCGGGAGCTGCTGGACATTGCCCTCCCTTTCCCAAAAAAGATCGCGATGCACGACATGTGGCTCGGCCAGTTATGCGAGCTTGTCGGCGCAACGGAGTTCGTCGAGGAAAAAACCATCCTCTACCGGAAGCATGGGGGGAGTCTTACCGCGTTCCGCATCCGCTTCGCGCCTCTAACCCAGATCAGTCGGCGCTTCTGGCTTGCCTTTTACCTGGTGCGCCGCTGGATGGCGCATGCCGTGAGGAGTGAGGAGTGAACTGGGAACTGGGAACTGGGAAAGGCAAACCTCCGTGATTTGTGGTTATAAGATCAGAGTCCATCATGAGAATCAGTGTCCCATAAAAAGGTTAAAGACTTTTGGTTTAATCTGCGTTCATCCTGTAAATCTGCGTCCCATAAAAAGGTTTGAGGTTAAGGTTATTATTCGTGTTCATTCGTGAAATTCGTGGCAAATGTTTTAAAACCAAAAATTTTAATCGGACGCGGATGTGGAATTCGTGGCTGACGAGGTTTTGAGTTTTTTGTTTAAGTTGGGGAAGGGTGAACGATGAAACCGCGCGTTTCCATAATAATCGTCAACTGGAACGGCCTGGAGCACCTGGCTGTCTGCCTGGACAGCCTGTCGGCCCAGACTTTTCGGGACTTCGAGGTGATCATCGTTGATAACGGCTCTTCCGACGGGTCGGTAGGGTTTCTCCGTGAGCACTACCCCTGGGTGAAGCTCGTCGAACTGAAGGAAAACACCGGCTTTGCCACTGGCAACAACGTCGGCCTCACCCATGCCTCGGGCGAGTATATCGTTGCCCTCAACAATGACACCAGGGCTGATGAAAACTGGCTGGCAACCATTGTCGCTGTGGCGGACAGCGACCCGCGGGTGGGGATGGTGGGGAGCCGGATCTGTTCATTTGACGAGCCGGACCGGATCGATTCCCTCGGCCATGGCGTCTGCCGCGACGGCATGTCCCGCGGGAGGTTCCGCCTCAAGCGCTATTCTGCCATGAATATGGCAGAGGTTGAGGAGATCCTCTTCCCCAGCGCCTGCGTTGCCCTCTACCGGCGGACAATGCTGGACGAGACCGGTTTCTTCGACGACGATTTTTTCGCCTATGCCGAGGATACCGACCTGGGGCTAAGGTGCAGGCTGGCGGGGTGGCAAGCGCTCCTCGCCACGCAGGCGGTGGTCTATCACAAGTATTCCAGGACCGGCGGGGTCTTTTCGCCGTTCAAGCTCTATCTGGTGGAGCGGAACCATTACTGGGTGGCGTTGAAATGCTTTCCCCTCTCTATGCTGCTGCTGGTTCCGTTTTTCACCCTGGTCCGCTACCTGGAGCAGGCGCGGGCGGTCATTTTCGCCAGCGGCTCCGGTGGGGAATTCCTTGCAAGCGGCTCCCGCAATGCCCTGCTCAAGGCGATCGCCAAAGGGACCTGGGACGCACTGTGCGGTGCGCCGGCCATGCTGAAAAAACGGGCGCTGGTGATGGGAAAGAGGAAAGTCTCCGGCAGGGAGATGGCCCGCCTGTTGCGGCGATACCGGATGTCTTTCAAGGAATTGCTGGATAGGTGAGAGGCGGTCGATGGTCGATGGAGTTGACTGCCGACCGCCGACTGTAGTCCTATGGGTTGACTGCCGACCGCCGACCGCCAAAAAGGGCCTATACATTAGAGGCTTTTCGTGGTATTCGTGGGCTTAAGGCGGTCGGCGGTTGATGGTCGGTGGTGAGTAAGGGAGACGTTAGACAGCAAAAGACCTTTGCATTTGACTTTACTGCGATTATTTGCCTGTATCAGCGGTTCCAATAATAAAAAGCCTGAGATTTTATTCGTGACCATTCGTGTTATTCGTGGCAAAAATAGTTTTTTGCTGTTTTCAAATGATCATTACCTTCAATTCTGACAGGATTTTCGGGTGAACTCTCTATCCATGACAAGCAGATTCAGTGACTTTGTTTACCGGCGGACGCGGTTTGCGACCGTGCTTCATCTTCTCCTCGTTATCTCCCTTGGGCTTCTGGCCTACTCCAACACTTTTACCGCCACCTTCAACTTCGACGATATTGCCAACATCCTCGGCAACCCGGTCGTGAGAAACGTGGATCCGTTCGCCGACCCCTTCGCTGTCAAGGGGAGCCGGGCGGTGGGGGATTTCACCTTTGCCGTCAATTACCGGCTGAACGGTCTCGATGTCTTTGGCTATCATCTGGTCAATCTGGCGATCCATCTTGCGACCGCCCTCCTTGTCTATACCCTGGTGACCCTCACTTTCAGGACCCCGTTGCTTGCTCCGGCGGACGAGGGGGAGAGGGGGCGCTTCAGCGGACCGATTGCGCTGTTTGCGGCGCTCCTCTTCGTTGCCCATCCGCTCCAGACCCAGGCGGTGACCTACATTGTCCAACGCTTCACTTCACTTGCAGCCATGTTCTACATTGGTTCCCTCGTCCTCTACATCATGGCGCGGTTGGAGCAGGGGGGGAGCGGCCGGCGGGGAAAGCTGTTTGCCGCAGCCTGTTATCTCCTGTCGCTCTTAACGGCGGTCCTTGCCATGAAAACCAAGGAGATCGCCTTTACCCTGCCGTTTACGGTGATTCTTTACGAGTTCATGTTTTTCAGGGGGAGCATCGCCAAGCGGGTCATGTTCATCGGCGCATTTCTCCTCACCCTGGCCATCATCCCTTTGAGCATGCTCGGCTCCTCCGGGGCGGGACAGCTCCTGGGGAGGCTGGAGGCGGCAACCATGGTCCAGACGGAGATGCCGCGGCTTGACTATCTCTTCACCCAGTTCCGGGTGATCGTCACCTATCTGAGGCTTCTGTTTTTCCCGGTCGAGCAGAACCTGGACCATGACTTTCCGGTGTCCCACTCCTTTTTCAATGCCCCGGTGCTTCTCTCTTTCCTGCTGCTGCTGGCGATCTTCGGCCTGGGCATCTATCTGGCATACCGGTCGGCGGTCGGCGGTCGGCGGTCGGCGTTGGATAGTTCACCATCTACTGCCGACCACCGACCATCGACCATCGACCGCCGACCATCGACCGCCGACCGCCGACCATCGACCGCCGACCATCAACCATCGACTGCCGACCGCCGACCATCGACCGCCGACCGTCTTATAGCCTTCGGCATTTTCTGGTTTTTCATCGCCCTGGCGGTTGAGTCGAGCGTCATCCCGATCGTTGACGTTATCTTTGAGCACCGGGTCTACCTGCCGTCGATCGGATTTTTCATGGCGCTGTCAACGGCTGTGGTGCTGGCGGTGGACCGATTGGCTGTGCGGAGGCCACAGATTGCCGGAATAGCATTCATCGCCCTGCTGCTGGTCGCCGTCTCCCTTGCAACGGCAACCTTCATGCGCAACATGGTCTGGCAGGACGAGACGACCCTCTGGCAGGATGTGGCGGCAAAGTCCCCCGACAAGTCGCGGCCGTGGAACAACCTGGCCTATGCCTATTTGAAGAAGCATCAGCCGAAAAAGGCGATACCTGCGTTGATCCGCTCCATAGGCATTTCTCCGGGGCATCCCGATGCGTGGAACAATATCGGCATAGCGCTTGGCCAGCTCGGGACCTATGCCGGCCGTTACAGCCCGACCTATGAGTTGTTCGATGCGAGCACGGGCATGAACGTCGCATACCAGAACGAATGGTTTGCCCTCGGCTATAACAATCTGGGCTTGGCCTATGATTCTCTGGGACAGCTTGCCGACTCCATAGATAATTTCGAGAAATCCATTGCCATGAATCCACGCCTTTCCGAGGCCCACTACAACCTGGGCTTGGCCTATGCGGCGAGCAAGGAGACGCAGAAGACTGCCGAGCAATACGTAATCCTTAAGTCGTTGAATCCTGAGTTTGCCGCAAAGCTGTTAAAGGCGGTGAACGGCGGTCGATAGTCGGCGGTCGGCGGTGAACGGGGTGAAGTGAGAAGGATTTTACAACTCACTACTTACGATTTATATTGAAGGTTTCTATGTCCAAAACCATTGTCGTGATACCCGCCTACAATGAGGGGGTGGTGATTGCCCGTGTCATCGAAAACGTGCGGTGCGTTGTCCCCGATTTCGATATCCTGGTGGTGAATGACGGCTCCAAGGACAACACTGCCCGGGAAGCCGCGGCGGCAGGAGCCATCGTCGTTTCACACTCGTTCAACATGGGATATGGCGTGACGATCCAGACCGCTTACAAGTTCGCTTACGCCAAGGGTTACGACTTCCTGGTGCAGATCGACGGCGACGGCCAGCATGACCCGGCATTCATCCCCGAGCTGATGAGACCGGTTGTAGCCGGAGACACGGATTTTGTCGTCGGTTCGCGTTTTCTGGGGGTGGAAAGCTACCGTCCATCCTTTTCCCGCCGGCTGGGGATACTCTTCTTTCGCAAACTGGTCTCCTCCCTGATCGGCCGGACCATATCCGACCCAACTTCCGGCTACCAGGCCTTTAACCGCGACGTCATGCGGTTTTTCACCACCGACGTCTTTCCTTGCGATTATCCCGATGCGGATATGCTGATAACCCTGAACCTGGCCGGATTCAGGATCAGGGAAATTCCGGTGCGCATGTTTGCCAACGCTGCGGGGAAGACCATGCACAGCGGTTTCAAGCCGCTTTATTACATGTTCAAGATGTGTCTTTCCATAGTCGTTACCCTGCTCAGGAACCGTCAATTGTATCGGAGGTAGAAAATGCCGATAAAGCAGCAAATATTTGCCCTCGTTGTCAGTCTTCTCGTGTTCGTATTCACCATCGAAATGGTGCGCAAAAAACGGCTACGGGAAGAGTATTCGGTGCTCTGGCTCGCCACCAGCTTTACCATGTTCGTCCTGGTCATCAAATACGACTGGCTGGTGGCCCTTACCCATATTGTCGGCGCCGAGCTCCCCACTTCGACACTCTTCTTCGGCTCCATCATCTTCCTCATCCTGCTGGCGGTGCAGTTTTCCATCAAGATTTCCAAACTGTCCGACCAACTGAAGGATCTGGTGCAGGACAACGCGCTCATGCGCCACGAGTTCGAGCGGCTGAAGAAAGGCAGTGAGCAGTGAGAAGTTAGAAGTTAGAAGTTAGAAGTTGGTTTTCCTATTCACGACTCACGATTCACTGCTCACGGATTTTATATTGCTAATCTTTCCAGATTGATGTATCGTTCATTTCGTGAACGATATCGATGAAAAATCCCTGGACAGTTACCGCGCCTTGCTGCTCATGGCGGAAATAGCGACGGAAGAACCCATTTCCCAGCGGGAACTGTCCCGAAGGCTCGGCATTGCCTTGGGTCTCGTCAATTCCTACCTGAAGAACCTGGTCGGCAAGGGGTTCGTCAGGGTCAAAAACTTTCCCAGAAACCGTTACGCCTACCTCCTGACCCCCCAGGGGATCGCGGAAAAAAGCCGTCTCGCCTACCAGCATCTTGGATATTTTTCCAGTCTCTATACCATAGCCCGTCAGGACTACCTCGTCCTGTTCCGCTCGCTGCACGCCCAAGGCATAAGAAAGGTCGCCTTCTGCGGGGTGGATGAGGTGGCGGAGATCGCCTACCTTTCCCTTCGGGAGACGGGACTTGAGCTCGTGGCGGTCATGGATGATGATGCAGCCGGCGGCACCTTTTTCGACAGGCCGGTGGCCACCTTAGCGATGGGGCTTCTGTCCGGCAATCACCGGATTGTCGTTACCTCGTTGAAAAGGGGGGCTGCGTTGCGGCAGGAGCTGCTGCGGCTGGGGGCTGATCCGGCGAATATTCTCTTTGTCACGGGAAGTGGAACAGGTTCTCTTCCTGCCGGTGAAGAAATCAAGAGGGAACCTTGACTCTTGCAAACAAAACCATAGGCAACGCTTTGTCGGGAGTGGTCGGCTTCGCCTGGCCAATACTGCTTGCCCTTGTAAGCATGCCCTACATTGTCCACAAACTTGGCAATGAAGCCTATGGGGTGCTGGCGCTGGTAACCTCTGTGCTCGGTTTTTTTGCGTTTCTTGATCTGGGGGTTACCAACGCATCGGTCAAATATATGGCCGAGGCCTATGCCCATGGTGATGTGGATAAAATCAACAAGATTATCGGCTCGTCTTTGGTTGTCTACCTGATTGCGGGTGGGACTGGTGGTTGCGTTATCGCGCTCATGACCAGCACGCTGGTCCAGAGGATCCTCAAGATTCCGCCCAGCTACATTGCTGTTTCGACGTTTGCTTTTTATGTCGCTTCCTGTGGTTTCCTCCTGAACATGGTCCTCGGTGTCTTTGCCGCGGTGCCAAAGGCGGTGCAGCGCTATGATGTGGCGACCAAGGTAAACATCGTCATCAGTACCTCCCTTACCCTGTTGACGGTTCTGACCCTTTACCTGGGGTATGGACTGCGGGAGGTCGTGATTCTCAACTTTCTCTCGAGCCTTGTGAGTCTTGTTGTTTACATGCTTGTTGCGAAAAGCCTTGTCAGGGATATTTCCATCAGAGTTTGCTTTGATCCGGTCACATTCAAGAAGCTTTTTTCCTTTGGTGCTTACTCTTTGCTGGTAATGATTTCCTCAACAATCCTCTTTCAACTGGACAGGCTCATGATCGGCACTTTTGCCGGCGCGGCCCAGGTGGCCTTTTACGTGGTTCCTGCCAGCATCGCCCTCAGGATCAACGGTTTCGTCGGGAGCATCATGGGTGTGGTATTCCCCCTATGCAGTGAATTGCACGCAACCGGCCAACAAGCAAAGTTGCGGGAACTTTACCTGAAAGCGAGCAAGTACGCCTTCATGCTCAGTATTTCTATCGCCACGCCACTTGTGGTACTTTCAACGCAGGTCATGAAATACTGGATGGGCGGCGAATATGGTTTGAAAAGCAGCCTGGTTCTTGCTCTCTTATCGGCTTCATCTTTTTTTGCTTCTCTATCAACGATACCGGCCTTTCTCCTTGATGGTATCGGCAAGCCGCGGGTGAACGCTTTTTTCGCTGTCCAATCGGCGGTGGTGAACATCGCCCTCTGCCTGTTGCTGATTCCGAGGTTCGGAGTCAATGGTGCGGCTTTTGCCGGTCTGGCCAACGGTCTGCTCGTTGCGTTCTATCTGGTGACTGTTGACAAGAAAATATTGCATATCGGCCTGCAAAGGGTTTTAGTCGACATATGGGCTCGGCCTCTGGCTGCGGCCCTTGTGCAGGGAGCGTTGACGGCTTTTTTTGTGGCGCCATTTGTCTCCGGTGTCGCCACACTCGTGTCAGGGTTGGCAGTTTCCTCCGGGTCATTTTACTTGGCAGCGTTGTTGTTTAAGGCTTTGAACAAGGAAGACATCATGCAGTTCAGGCAGTTTGTTCAGACCAAGATAAAATGAAAAAATTGTGGTGGTGAGAGTTAGCCTGATCGGAGAATTGAATGGAAATTACTTTTTGGGATAAACTGAAAATGCGACTGATGATTTATTGTCAGCTCCATAGAATGCCAAGCCTTAAACACGCTTTGCGGATATTCATTAACCCCATTGACAGTACAAGGGATATTGAATTCAGCTATCTTATAAAATACTTGCAGCAAAATAACCTTAAACCTGAAAATATACTCGACATATCGTCTCCGTTCATTATGGCGTATGTGTTAAGCGCCGATGGCAAAGTCGTCAAGACTGACATAAACCCAGCTGAGAGGGAGATGATAAAAGAAAGTCTGAATCTGAGCTTTAAGCTAGAAGACAGCACTAAGCTTTCCTTTGCAGATAACACCTTTGACCTGGTTTATTCCATCAGTGTAATCGAACATATCTATCAAAAATATACCGAAGCGGTTACAGAGATGATCCGTGTACTTAAACCTGGTGGTTATCTGTACCTGACTTTCCCTGTTGCTGCGCAGCATCGGGAGGAATGGCTAGATAAAAAAGCCTATCCAGCACAGTACGAAAATGCCGGCAAAGCTTTCTATCAGTATAGGTTTGATAATGATGATGTGGATCGAATCTTGGCCGAATTGGAAGATATTGATGTAATAGATAGATCTATTTACTGGGAGAGAGCAGACGGTGAATATGACAGGGTCATGAATAAGTTACATAAAACACCGATGATTGAGAAATTAACCACCATGAGAAATGGTTTGATAAATCTTTGGTCAACTTTCAGCTTGATGGAAAGTCGCCCGAAAAGTATTGCACAGACAAAAAGCTTCGGAAATATATCCCTGATGTTGAAAAAAAAGTGATCGTAATACACACATAGGAAAGTTAATGCACCCACATAGTAAAAAAATCCTGTTTTTAAACCCTGCCAAAAATGACAGTTTCGCAGTTGATCGTATCCACATGGGATTTACTCTTATGGGGCAGATACTTAGCGAGGCTGGCCATCAAGTAAAGGTTCTTGACTACGCTTTTTTGAGAGGATTAAATCTACCAATAGAAATACCCTCTGTTAAGGAAGTAATTAACAAATTTAAGCCAGATGTGATAGGGGTGTCTGTATTCACGTACCTTTATGACGAGAGCAATTCTCTGATTGATGAAATTTCCGAACTTAGCGATGCTCCGATAGTTCTTGGCGGTCCGCATATTACCCTGTTTCCTGAGGATTTCAACAGTGATACCCGCGTCAGTTATCTTGTGCGTGGAGAGGCGGAGGGCGTAATTCTCGACCTCGTTGAAAATGCCGGCAAGAAAAATACTCCAGTAATTGTTCAGGGGAGTGTGCCTTCAGGAGACGACATACCTGCTGTAAATCTGGATATAGCTTACGGCGGTAATTATCTGAAAAATTATCAAATTCAATTAAGTCGGGGCTGTCCTTATTCCTGTAATTTTTGTAATGTCGAGCTCATTGCCGGTGGCAGGAAGGTGCGAGCGCGCAACCTTGATTCTTGTATAGAACAAATTACTGAAGCCAAGAGAAAATATCCCGATCTTCAGACAGTATTTATAACAGATGATTGCCCTAATTTTGATAGAGAAAGATTTAAGAACTTTCTTGTTAAATTTGCAGAACGTAAGACCGGTTGCAACCTGCATATCGATAATGTGAGAGCTGACCTCGTTGATGAGGAGATGCTTCAGTTGTATATAAAAGCAGGAGGGTTGAATATCTGTCTCGGGACAGAAAGTGGGCATCCCGATGTTTTCAAGCAGGTCAATAAAGGAGAATCCTTAGATGAAGTCCTTGCCGCTATCAGTTTAGTTAAAAAATACAACTTGACGCTGGGGCTTTGCTTTGTCATAGGTTTGCCCGATGATAACTTTAAAAAACATATGCATTCTATAGCGCTCGCTAAAATCGTGAAACCGGATTACGTTTTTTGGAATATGTGTACCCCCTGGCCCGGAACGCCTGTCTATAAATGGTTTAAGCAGCATGGGACGGTAGGGGATGTTCGCGGTTTTTCGACACTTGTTGATCCGGAGTTTAATTTTACACTGCCGCGAGCTTGGTCAGATGACTTTGACAGAGAAGATAGAGTAAGGGCATGGTTGATAGCCAATCTTGAAACCTACGCCTTTCCTGTGAACTCAATCAGACGTTTTTTTTCGAATGCCGTAAAGTTAACTCATTTGGCAAATAAATATAAAATTTACAAGGCGGTGATCACATATTTAGTCTGCTTTGTACCTCATTACTTCAAGAAAGCCATTAAAAAGCGTATCAAATATGTCTTTGGCCTGCAAAAGGGTAGCATATGAAGATTGCAATCTGGCACAATCTCCTTAGCGGCGGGGCAAAAAGGGCACTTTACTATCATGTCCGAGGACTGGTGGAACGTGGACACCACGTTGAAGCCTGGAGTCCTCCGACAGCGGACCTTTCCTACATGCCTCTCGGTGGGATGATAAAAGAGCATGTTGTGCCGATGAGGTGGCAAGAAAAAATTGATGGCAATTTGTTGGATAAAATTAAATATGCGCGCTTCGATCTGATTGGGAAACTGCAGGCCATGGACTCACATTGCCGGCAATGTGCTGAAGAAATTAACGCAAGTGGTTTTGATCTGCTTTTTGCAAATTCCTGTGTGGCTTTCCGTGTGACGTCAATCGGGCGTTATACGAAGATTCCAAAGACTTTATATCTCCAGGAACCGTTTCGATGGTACTACGAGGCATTGCCAAGACTTCCCTGGGTAGCTCCTGACCCTCCCGGAGGCTCATTCGTGGATCCTAAATATTTGAAAGGGAGGATTATCGATTTTGTCAAAGTGCACTATAAAAGAATACTTGCTCGGGAGGAACTTCTAAGTGCACAGGCCTTTGATTCGATACTGGTAAATTCGTTTTACAGTCGCGAAAGTGTGCTGAGGGCTTACGGTATTAACGCAAAAGTATGCTATTTAGGGGTTGACTCTGAGCTATTTGTTCCTAAAAATTGCCCAAAAGAAAATTTTGTTGTTGGTGTTGGATCAGTTGCACCAATAAAAAATATAGAATTTGTTATAAGATCGGTTGCAAAAGTTAACGAGCCTCGACCGCGCCTCATCTGGATAGGAAATTCTTCTGACAAAGTCTATTTAAACGATTTAAGAAAGTTGGCGATTTCTCAGCGAGTGGATTTTGAGCTGAGAGAGATGATTACAGACGAGGAGTTGATAGATGTTTTGAACAGAGCTGCAATGATGACTTATGCTCCTCGTTTAGAGCCGTTTGGATTTGCGCCTCTGGAGGCAAATGCATGTGGTTTGCCGGTAGTTGCGGTTGCTGAGGGCGGTGTCAGGGAGACAGTGGTGGATGGAGTTAACGGCTTACTTGTTGAACCTGATGAGAAGTGTATGGCAAAAGCTATCGAGCGCGTCAGGGATAACAAAGCCCTCGCCAGCGTGCTAGGCAGTAATGGAAGGAAAGTTGTTGTCGAAAAGTGGTCTTTAACGGCTGCAAATGATCGTCTTGAGAAGAGACTGACGGATGTTATGACTGGAGTTGAACGGTCTTAGTCCCTTGCAATTTATAGACGGCGCTTTAGAGCTTGGTGTTCTTCTTTCAGAAAAGGTATGTTGAAACATTTAAAAAGTAGGTGCCCAATGAATAAAACTGCTGTCTTCACCATAGCTTCAAAGAATTACCTCGCTTACGCCAGGACCCTTTTACAGTCGGTCCGAGAGTTCCATTCGGACATTGATCTCTATCTGCTACTTGTTGATGAGAAAGGGGATGATTTCGACCCCAGGCAGGAAGCCTTTACCGTCGTTGCGGTTAAGGACATCGGCCTTCCCGAGTTTAAGGCCATGACCTTCAAGTACGATGTCGTGGAGTTCAATACGGCTGTAAAGCCGTTTTTCATGGGGAACCTGATCGGTAAAGGGTACCGGAAGGTTATCTACCTTGATCCGGACATCATGCTCTTTAATCCCCTTGCCCCGATCCTTGACCTGCTGGACGAAAACTCGATTGTCCTGACGCCGCACATTACGAGGCCGATCCCCCACGGCGACCAGTTCCGTCCTTCCGAGCGTTCTCATCTCATATCCGGCACATACAACCTGGGCTTTATCGCCGTTTCGGCCTGCGATGCGACTCGGGAATTCGTCTCGTGGTGGTCCATCAGGTGCGCCGAATCCTGCTACAACGAGCCGGAGACCGGCATCTTCGTTGACCAGAAGTGGATCAACCACGTCCCGGGCCTCTTCCCGGACGTGTGTGTCCTGCGCCATCCCGGGTGCAACATGGCTTACTGGAATCTGCATGAGAGGGTTCTTGACGGGATGACCGTCAATGGCGAATACCCGCTTGTCTTCTACCACTTCAGCGGTGTAAGCGTGGATGACCTGACTGCCTTGTCCAAGCATCAGGTTGAGTATAATCTCGTCGGGCGGCCTGACCTGGCGGCAATATTTGAACTGTATCGTGACCGTCTCCTGGCGAACGGCCATGGACAGGCGCGAGGATGGCGCTACGCGTACGCCTGTTACGATAACGGCGAAAAGATCGGGCCTTTTGCCAGGAGGCTCTATGCGCAGGTTGCAGAACGATATCCTGAACCGTTTACAACCGGGCCGGGGAGTTATTACCGGCTGCTGAAGGAAAAACGGATGTTGGAGGCAGCAAAATTTACCATACCTGCCGGCACGGAGGCCGTTTCAACAGCCAACAAGGTGAACGTGCTGTTCCGGATCGCCAAGGGCCTTCTCGGTGTCGACAAGTACATCGGATTTATCAAGTATCTGAATTACATTTCTGTGCTCAGGCGGCAGGGGTTTTTACTGAAATAATTATGAAAGGATGGCCTGCTATGCAGAAGAAAGCCCTCATCACCGGCCTAGCCGGGCAAGATGGATCATATCTAGCGGAACTGCTCCTGGCGAAAGGCTATGAAGTCCATGGCATCGTCCGTCGGACCGCCATCGAGGACACCGCCCACAAACTGAAGAACATAGGCCATCTTGTCGACATGATCCACCTCCATGTGGCATCGCTGGACAACGTGCTTTCCATCATCAAGACCGTCAAGGACGTCGTCCCCGACGAGTGCTACCATCTGGCCGCCTCCAGCTTCGTCAGCTATTCTTTTGAAGACGAGATCTCCATCCTGAACAACAACGTCAACAGCACCCACTATCTCCTCGCCTCGCTCAAGGAGTTCGCCCCACATTGTCGCTTCTATTTCGCCGGGACGAGCGAGATGTTCGGCAATGTCGCTACTGAACCGCAGGATGAGGGGACACCGTTCAATCCCCGCTCCATCTACGGCATCTCGAAGGTGTCGGGGTACCATCTGGTGAAGAACTACCGGAGCCAGTACAAAATGTTTGCCTGCACCGGCATTCTCTACAACCATGAGTCTCCTCGCCGCGGTTACGAGTTCGTGACGCGGAAAATCGTCTCTTCGGCAGTGCGGATCAAACTCGGGCTCCAGGAATACCTGACCCTCGGCAATCTGGACGCTTATCGCGACTGGGGCTATGCCCCGGACTACGTCAACGCCATGTGGCTGATGCTCCAGGCGGACAGCCCTGAAGATTATGTGGTCGCCAGTGGTGAAACCCATAGCGTACGGGAGTTTGTGGCAACAGCTTTTTCATGTCTCGACCTCAATTATGAGATGTATGTAAAGGTGGACCCAAAGTTTTTTCGCCCGGCTGAAAAGGTGCATCTCTGCGGCAATCCGGCGAAGATCGCGGAGCGACTCAATTGGACCCGTACCAGGACCCTTCAGGAAATCATAGAAGAAATGGTGGCTGGCGAAATGGCACTCTACAAGCGTAAGATTGAAACCGACAGTTGCTGAGGGCCGCTACGTGTTTTCCTGTTGTTAATTTATAGTGACATGCGGCAGTGATTGAATCTTGTGGGGTTTTTCCAGAAAGGGTGATGAAGAAAAGTGCCAGAAACTATATCAGTATGCAATTTGTGCGAGCAAAAAAATCTGCAGGTAATAGACCGGGACAGCAATATCTGGCAATGCATTACCTGCGGCTATGTCTTTGACAATCCGCGTCCCACTCCAGAAGAAATAGCCGCTTACTATTCCACTCCTCGCAAGTACGATGCCTGGCTGGAGAAAGAAGCGGAAAGAGATCTGCTTTGGCGTAGACGGCTGAAAAAAGTGGAACGACATAAAAAGATGGGGACACTGCTTGACATTGGGACTGGAACCGGTCAGTTCCTGAACATTGCCAGGGGGGCGTTCACAAGTGTCTATGGCACCGAAATCTCGGAAAGTGCGGTTACTATTGCCAAAGAAAAATATGGGTTGGATATTGTCAGATCACAGATCGTGGCTGTGGATTTTAAAGAAACTACCTTCGACAACATCACCCTTTTCCATGTCCTTGAGCATGTTCATGATCCCTTGGCTGTATTGGAAAAATGCCGTGCCCTGCTGTGCAGCGGAGGGAGATTGTTTATAGCCGTGCCAAATGAGCTGGGATCTCTGCGAAACATGGTCCGGAAGGTCCTTAACAGACTTGGGCTCAAGAAAATTCGATATCATGGCAAATTAGGCCTGCCGGAAATAAAACTAGACGGTTCTCTGGATGAGATACATCTTTCCCATTTTACTCCACAAGTGCTGCTACATTTCCTTGAACGCCAAGGGTTTACAGTCATGGAGAACGGTCTGGACCCGTACTATGCCGAAAAAGGACTGAGGTTGTTGTTTAACAATATTTATTATATGTGTCTCTCTGCTGTTGCGAAGCTGTCCAGCATGAATCTCTATGACACAATCTGGATAGTGGCCAAGAAAAACTGAGGTTCTGATCTGCATCCGCCATGTAGAAGCCTCACTGTCGAAAACATACAAAGGCAATATGATAACAGATAAATGGATGGGCGAGCTGACATGGCCTAAAGTAGTAGCGGTGGTGCCCATCCATAATGGCAGGGACGAAACGCTTGCGTTTCTCGAATCGATTGCGTCAGCTACTTATCCCAATCTGGAGGTGATCGTCGTCGATGACGGTTCGACCGACGGTTCCAGGGAGGCCATAGCCGCTCGCTTTCCCCTGGTGTCTATTGTTAGGGGCGACGGCAACCTCTGGTGGTCGGGGGCCACGAACCTCGGTGTCCGGGAGGCCTTGCGGCGGGTCGCCGACTTCATCCTGACCATAAACAACGACAACGTGGTGGAGCCTGACTTCATCGAACCATTGGTGGAGACCGCCCGGCGCCACCCCAGAAGCCTCGTCACCTCGAAGATGTACGACTACTTTGAACGGGACTTCATCTTTTCCTTTGGCGGCGTCATAAACTGGTACGTGGGGGAGATAAGGGACCGCAACAACCGCCGCGACCTGATTGATTTCGACCGGACCAGCGATTGCGACTGGCTGCACGGCAGTTCCACCCTGATTCCGGCGGCGGCGTTCGACGAGATCGGTTTTTTCGACCGGGAGAACTGCCCCCAGTACCAGGGGGATGCGGAGTTCTCACTAAGGGCGCGGCGGCGCGGCTATCGCCTCCTTGCGGAGCCTAAAAGCGTTGTGTACAACAGGACTGCGGTGTCAAGCGGGACCGAGGCGCTTAACAGGGAGCGGGTAAGAGAGATGCTGACCAGTTACCGCTCCCCCTTTTATTTCCGGGCCAATTACAAGCTCTACCGCGACTATTGCCCCTGCCGGCCGGTGCTGCTATTTCTGGCCATCCGCTACCTGCGTATGCTCTACTCCATCTTTCGCCGCCGGTTTGTGGACAGGACGCGGCGCAATGGCTAGTGTGCTATGGTATCTGTCGATTCTGTTGAGGAACGTATGCCCATGAAAATCTGCATTGACGTCAGGCCCCTGCAGAACGCCCACCGGACCAGGGGGGTCGGAGTTCTGCTCCATAACCTGCTGCGACAGATGGGGCGCCTGGCGGTGGAGGACGACGTCACCCTCATTACCCTGAAAGGGAAGGCGTTTCCCCCCCTCTTCCGGCATGAACGGCGGCTGGAGACCCGGCGGCTGGAGCGCCCCAACCGTTTCAACTGGATCGCCGACCAGTTCCTTCTGCCGGAACTGGTAAAAAAGAGCGGGGCGGAACTTTTCTTCGCCACCGATTTCAACAGCTACCTCGTGCCAACGGGTAATCTCAGGGTTGTTTCCATGGTCTACGACCTGATTCCGTTCGTATTTCCTGAGGCGATGGCTGCTCAGCCGCTTTCGGTGAAGATCGGCTGGCGGACCAATTTCAAGAAACTGCGTTACAGCCAGGGGCTGATCGCCATTTCGGAGGCGACAAAGCGAGACCTGGTCAGCCTCCTGGGGGTCGCGCCGGAAAAGATTGCCGTTATCCATCCGGGGATCGACCATACCCTGTTCAACCCCGACAATGCAGGGGATGGGGAACGGCGGCTGGAGGTCCTTGCCCGCTACGGCATCGAAGGGTGCTTTCTCCTCTATGTGGGGGATTCGGAATGGCGGAAGAACCTGAGGCGTGTCCTGGAGGCGCTGTCCGGGATTGACAGCGATCTCAGGATCGTACTGGCGGGAAAGCGCGCCCTGACCGACGCTACCCTCCATGGCTGGGTGAGGGAGCTCGGTTTGCAGGAGAGGGTGGTGATTCCCGGCTATGTTCCCGACGCGGACCTGCCGCTCCTATACGGCGCGGCGCAGGCTTTTGTCTTTCCCACCCTCTACGAAGGGTTCGGCTTTCCCGTTGTCGAGGCCATGGCCTGCGGTTGCCCGGTGATCACCTCCAAGGTGTCTTCGCTGCCGGAAGTGGCGGGGGATGCGGCGCTCCTGGCGGACCCGCTGAGCGTGGCAGAGATCCGGAAGGCGCTTGAACTGGTGAGTGGCGATGCGGATTTACGGCAGCGGATGAGCTCGGCAGGCCTTCGCCAGGCGTCGCTTTTTTCCTGGGAGAGGTGTGCAGCCGAGACCCTGGCGTTCCTGAGAGCGACAGCCGGCGGATTGTGACCATATGGTGAGCCGGAAGACGACATTGCGGCGGGGGTACCGCTTTAAAAACAGGTGGGTGATCATTGCCCTTGCGCTCATCGATTGTCTGCTGGGGCATATCTGCGGCAAGGGGAGGCCTTTGCCGGACCGGGTCGCAAAGATACTGCTGATCAAGCCGGACCACCTGGGCGACATGCTGATGCTGACATCGGTTGTGCCACTGATAAAAAACAGGTATAAAGATGCGGACATCGACATCGTCTGCGGTGCGTGGGCGTTGCCGGTGCTTGAAAACAATCCCTTCATAAGAAAGAGGATCGTTCTCAACCATCCCGCCTATAACCGGGGGAGCCTCTCGTTTTTTCGGAAACTCGCCGATTTTTTTAAAACGCTGGTTAGCACGCTGAAAACGCTTCGTCGGGAAAGATACGACCTCTGTCTCAATTTCCGCGATGCCGGAGGAGACCTGGTCCTGCTGGCGAGGCTCGGCAATTGCCGCTTCATCGCCGGTCACTGCACCGGTGGCTTCGGCCCGCTTATCGATGCCGTTGCCGATTGGCGCGAAGGTGTGCATGAGGTGGCGCACTACCTGGAGGTTGCAGGCATGGTGGGAGTGGGGGCGCCATTGAAGGGCCTCCGCTACGAACTTTATCCGGGCAAAGAGGACTATGCGTTTGTAGAGGCAGTCCTTGAAAGATTTGGCCTTACGGATTTTGTTGCCATCCATCCAGGCAGTGGCGACAAGAGAAAGCTCCGGGACGGAAATTTCTGGGCCCGGGTGGTCCGCAATGTGGATGATCGCAGCCGGGTGGCCATAACCGGCAGCAAGGAGGAGGGGCGCTTCTTTGCGGAGATCGCAGCGGCGGCCGGCGAAGGCCTGTCCGACCTAACGGGGGCATTCACCATTTTGCAACTGCTGGTTTTTTTCCAGAGGGCCCGGCACGTCTACACCCTCGATTCTTTGGCCGCCCATATCGCCGCGTTGTCGGGCACGAAAGCCACCGTGTTCTGGAACGATCTGAACGATGCGGAGCAGTGGCGGCCGTTGGGAGATAACATCGAGGTCGTTTACCCCGCATGAACGACGCGCATGCACGCAATCGCAGTTCAAAATAAACCGAGAGAGTGGATACCCGGCATGAATGAAGCATGCACTGATCAACCCGGTCAAAGCCTGTCCGCAAAAAAACACATCGCCATACTACTGCTGTTCTTGCTTGTCTCCATCATCTACACGTGGCCGCTGGTGCTCAACCTGAGGTATGTTTCCGAGGAAGACGCGGTCATGTTCACCCATTCGTTCTGGTGGTTCAAAAAAGCCTTGGTAAGCCTGAACAATCCTTTTTACACGGATTATATCTTTTATCCCGAGGGGGTCAGCCTTGCTTTTCAAGCCTCTACGTTTTCCAATTTTTTGCTGACGCTGCCGTTCAACCTCCTTTTTTCAGAAAGTGTGGCGGTCAACATTGCGTTCATGCTGACGTACATACTGGCAGCATACTTCACCTTCCTCCTGGCGCATAGGCTGACCCGCAGCATCCCGGCATCGCTTCTGGCCGGGATCATTTTTTCATTCAGCCCCTATCATTTCGTCCACGGGGTAGATCATCTCAACCTCTCCACATTTCAGTGGCTGCCGCTCTATCTCCTTTTCCTTTATAACCTGTTCATCTCACCAGCCCGCAAATGGTCTATTTGCGCCGGTTTGTCGCTGGGAATCATCATCCTGACCGACCACTTTCTGACAATAAACGCCTTTCTTCTGACCGTGCTGCTGTTCGTAACGGTGGCTGCCCACACTCTGGCATCGCATCGCGAGGAGAGGTGGAAGCACGTTCGCCGACTCCTTGGACATGGAACGGTCCTTTTCATCACCGCATGCCTTGCCAGCGGATTTTACCTTTACCAGGTAGTTCGTATGCGCCTGCAAACGCCTGATATGCTGAAATTCGATATCTTCGGGCGCGGCGGCGCAAACATGTTTTCCGGCGACCTGGCCGGCTATCTGCTGCCTCCTCCCTATCACCCCATTTTCGGCGGGCACTTGGCGAATAACGGCATCAACGGCGAGCAGATCGCTTTTCTGGGGTTCATCCCGCTCGCCCTCGCGCTTGTGGCGTTGGTTCGCTATCGCGCAAACAGGACCGTCATAGTCATCGCCACGCTCAGCATTCTTTTCTGGATACTGTCGTTTGGAGTTTCTCTCCATGTGAATGGAGTATGGCAATGGGACGGCACGACGTACAAGCTGCCGTTTTATTACCTGACAGATCTGCCGGTAATTGGCGAGGTACGTACACCCGTGAGGTTCATCCTGATTACGTATCTTGGGATTGCCCTCCTCTCCGCGTATGCGCTCTCCTGGATTTCGGGACGCATCGGGACCAGGCGCGGCGTGGTGATGGCAAGCAGTCTGATATTCATGGGGGTGCTGGTGGAGTATCTGCCCGCCTATCCCTACAAGGTGGTGAAAAGCAACGTGCCGGCGATATACGGGAAAATCGCACTCGATAGCGAACCCTATACGCTGCTGGAACTTCCCCTTTCCCGCTGGTACGGCATATACAAAAATGGAAGCGAGAGTCCTTCCCATTTGATGAGTTATCAACCGATTCACAATAAGAAAATATGTAACGGCCTGGTAACGCGTGCGACACCTGATCTACTCCAGTTTAAACATGAAATTTTGAATGCCCTGACAGAGTTGACCACTTATGAACATTACCAGGTGACGGGAGCCGAGAAACGTCGGGCGACCCAGCGAGAAGTACTGGAAGTGCGCGCCATGGGATATCGCATGTCTTCTGGATGGGGCCAGTTTATTGGTAGATATAACATTAAATACATCCTCATTCACCCGCCGATCAGTTATGAAGGTTCCATGACCAGGGCATTCGTCGAATCAGTCTGCGGCATGCAACCTCAAATGCTTAATAACGACGGTGTTGTGTTTTACAGGGTCGGCCGGTAAACGCGTGGCATCGGTGGAGTCAACTTATGTTCAGAGGAAAATGGTGCAGTCATGATGATTTCCGAAGATCAAAAGCATAAGGAATTGCCCAAGCTTTCGCTTGTCGTGTCCGTATTTAACGAAGAAGCGATCCTTTCCGAATTCATCGAGGAAGCCCGAAGATGCCTCGGCGAACTGCCGGCCGTCGTTGAATATCTGTTCGTGAATGACGGCAGCAGCGACAGGAGCGGGGATATTGTATTGGAAGCGGCTGCTCTTGATGCGAACATCAAGTTGATCAACCTGTCGAGAAATTTTGGCCACGAGGCCGCCATGATAGCCGGTATCGATCATTCTTCCGGGGATGCGGTCATCTGTATCGACGCCGATCTCCAGCACCCATTGGAGAAAACCGGGGAAATGCTGAACGCCTTCATGCAGGGGTACGAAATCATAACCATGGTAAGAACGGAAAACAGAGACAACAGCCTGGTAAAGCGGCTGACATCTTTAATGTTTTATCGGGTTCTGAACATGATGTCTCCGCAGGATTTTGAGCCCCATGCTTCGGACTATTTTCTCATCTCAAAGAGATTGGCCGATATCATGAAGTCGCAGTTCCGTGAACGCATACGGTTCTTGCGAGGATATATCCAGATCATTGGATTCAAAAAGACGAAGATCCACTATGTTGCCGACAAGCGGAGAAGCGGGGTAAGCAAATATTCCCTTAAAAAACTATTTAATCTTTCATTGAACGCTATTTTGGGTTTTTCCAATCTGCCGCTTCGCATCGGTATTTTGATGGGGGTGGTAGTCGGGCTCTTCGGTTTTTTTGTCGGCGGTTATTCCATGGTCATGAAATGGCAGGGCAATCCTCCGTCTGGATACACCACCATAGTCGTGCTCATATCTTTTCTGTTCGCGATTCAGTTTTTCTTGATCGGCATCATTGGTGAATACATCGGCTACATATTCATAGAGGCCCAAAAACGGCCCATTTACCTGGTTGACACGACCACGAACTGTTCGGTAAAGTGAGATTATGTTGAATAGAAACTTCACAAACAAGGTGAACTGGGTATTTGACAATCTGATCCCGCCGGTCATCCGGGACAGTAGCCTTTTTATGTCAATCTGGTTCTGGATGCTGTTCGGTAGCAAGCGGCGTTATTTCATGGAATTCAAGGGGAAAGCTCCCTTCCTCACCAAGGAGGAGTTTGCGGCTTATTATCGAATCCTCGCCGACAAGCATATTCAGAGAGAAACTGATCTGACGCTAAATGCCGTGGACAGGGTTGTGGCCGGTATTACAGGTGAATCTGTTTTGGATGTGGGCAGCGGCAGAGGGTTTCTGGTCAAGAAAATCGCGGAGCAACACGGAATAAAAGTGGTCGGCATTGACATCTGCATCCCCGACCATCTCCTCGATACCCCTCTGGTTTCTTTTCAGGTCGGGGATATTGAGAACCTGCCATTCCCGGACAATTCGTTCGATACGGTTGTCTGCTGTCATACCTTGGAACATGTACAGAATCTGGAGCTGTCTGTCGCTGAATTGCGCAGGGTGGCCAAAAAACGGCTCATTGTCGTTGTGCCGCGACAGCGGGAGTATAAATACACGTTTGACCTGCATCTGCACTTTTTTCCCTACGAGTCCAGTCTAAAAAAGGTATTCAGGAGCGAGCGGGCTGAATATGCGACCATCGACAACGACCTGCTTTACATCGAAGATGTCGATAAGGTCCGTGCCGCCACATCATCCTATCCATGTGAAGCAGGTAACTAATCCATGCGCATAGCCATTGACGCGTCGACTATTTCCACCCAGGGGGGGCCGCGGACGTATGTATTGGGGCTGCTTGAAGCGCTGCTTCGCATTGACCGCGAAAACGAGTATATTGTTTTCTACAACGATCCCGTTCATTTGGGCAGATTCCCCGCGGCACGGGAAATGGTCCTGCCGGGCAAAAACCCGCTCACCCGGCTCTGGCGCGAGCATGTGCTGCTCCCCCTTGCCTGCAAGAGGGAGCGGGTGGACATCCTCCACTGTCCGAAGAGCGCGATCCCCTATTTCGCACCATGCCCGGTGGTGGTCACCCTGCACGACCTGATCCCCATCAAGCACCCGGAAACGGAGAAGCTGGCTGCGCGGATCTACTGGCGGCTGCAGATACCCATCGCCGCCAGGAGGAGCGCTTTCATCATCACCGATTCGGAACACGCCAGGCAGGAGATCATGGCCGATTTCCGGGTGGCGCCGGAAAAGGTCAGGGCGATCATGCTCGGTTTCGATCCTGCCATGATCGAGTCCCGTGATGCCGCTGCCGGCGCGGCCGTAAGGGGGAAATACGGGCTGCCGGCTGACTACATCCTCTATGTGGGGACCATCCAGCCGCGAAAGAACCTGGACACCCTCATCGAGGCGTTCAGCCTGCTGAAAGGCAAGGGGGCATTTGCGGGGAAGCTCGTCATCGTCGGTCGCAAGGGGTGGCTTTACGACAGGCTGTTCAGCCGGATCAGGGAGCTCAATCTCGACGGCGAGGTGGTATTCACCGGTTTTGTCCCCGACGGGGAACTTCCCTTTATTTACGACGGCGCACGGGTTTTCGTCTACCTGTCGCTCTTCGAAGGGTTCGGCCTGCCGCCCTTGGAAGCCATGGCGTGCGGCGTGCCTGTGATAACGTCCAACACCACATCCCTGCCGGAGGTGGTGGGCGATGCGGGGATTGCCGTCCCTCCCATGGCCGTGGAGGAGGTTGCCGCGGCGCTTCTCAGAGTGCTGGAAAATGAAGAAACGGCGACGGCTATGCGGGAGCAGGGACGTCGCCGGGCGAAGTCCTTTTCCTGGGAGGCGGCCGCCAGAGAGACGCTGGACATTTATAAGGCAGTGAAGAGTGAAGAGTGAAGAGTAGGGGCGGTCCCATGTGGCCGCCCAATCAGGGCAACCACACAGGGTTGCCCTTACACAACGGAGTAATAAAAATGACAGAACGCAGGAAGGATTTACTGGCGCTGGCGCTCTTGCTTGCGGTATTGATCGGAGCTTTTTCACACATCCTCTTCACCGACAAGATCATCCGCGCCCCTGACATCCTCAATGAACATTACTGGGCCGTAAAGGACCTCCATTCAATCCGGTTTTTTGACATATTCCGCATTGACCTGTCAAGCGCCGGCTGGTCCATTTTCTTTAACAGCGGCGATACGACAGAGGGTGGTGGGGCATCCATGCAGTTCCTCTTTTACCACCGGCTCATATACTGGCTGATTCCTTCCCCTGCCAACGTGGCATGGTTCATCGTCTTCCATCTCTTTTTCGGTGCCGTGGGCACTTTCCTCTACTGTCGGGCTATCGGCACCGGTAGGGTCGCCGCCTTTCTCGGCGGACTCATCTTTGCCTATGCCACGGAAAACGCTTCACTGATCAATGCCGGCCATGTGCTGAAAATAGCCACCATTTCCTATGCGCCGCTGGCTTTCTATTTTCTGGAAAAGGGGTTCCAGGGGCGGCGCCTCTTTTTCTTCCTGGCAACCGCTTTCACCCTCGCCTTCCAGTTTTTCAACTATCACTGGCAGATCGCATTCTACACCTGCCTCGCAATCGGCATTTACGGCATCCTCCGCTCGCTCGGCATCATCTTTGCCGAACGTGAAAGGAGCGGCAAAGGCATAGGCCGATTGCTTCTGCTCAACCTCGCCACCCTCTGTTTCTTCCTTACCACCGTCGCCATTTCTCTCCTCCCCCTTGCCAGCTGGTCGGTGGAAACTAACAGGGGGGCGCAGAGCGGGGCGAACCAGGGGAAAGGCGGTTTGCAGATAGATGAGGCCATGTCCTGGTCCCTGCCGCCGGAGGAGCTGGCAACCTTCGTTATCCCCGGCTTTTTCGGCCTGTCGCGACAGGAAGGTGGGGAGAACCCGAGCAACATCGCTTCCTACTACTGGGGGAGGATGCACTTCACCCAGACCTCCGACTACATGGGGCTGCTCCCCTGGCTCCTGCTCCCGCTGCCGCTCATCTTCCGCCGCGACAGGTACACCTGGCTGGGGCTTCTGGCAGTGGCGGGGGGGATAATTTTTTCCATGGGGAAATACAGCATCTTCTACCAGTTTCTCTTCGATTATTTCCCCGGCATCAACCGTTTCCGGGTGCCGAAGATGATGATGTTCATCCCTGTTTTCGGCCTCGGTGTCCTGGCCGCGCGGGGGGTGGACATACTGCTGGACGAGGAGTGCTGTGCTGACAGGAAATTCAGGTACTACCTCCTGTCCCTCGTTGCCCTTCCCCTCCTTCTCCTTCTGCTCGTCGGCATCGAGCTGGCCGGCAGGGAGCGCTGGATCGGTTCATTCTACGATATGCTTTCCCAGCCGACCCGCTACGAGCAGGGACCGCAGCTCATTGCCCAGCGGTGGAACAATATCGTCTCCGAGACCGGCATTGCAGCTGCCGTGGCCGCTGTTTACGCCGCCGTATTCGTTGTTTCCGTCAGGAGCCGGCGCATGCTGAAGGCGCTTCCCTTTCTTCTTCTGTTCCTCTATCTGGCCGATGTGGGGAGGGTCAACGCCAAGTTTATGTTTCTTGTCGATGTGCCGCAGAAGTCAAAGGGGATAAAAACGCCGGTCATCGAGTATCTTTCGCGCCAGCCGAAGGAATACCGGGTCCTCCCGCTCAGCGCCGACCCTAACCAGTATGCCACCAACGGCATTCCGGTCATGTTCACCTCCATGCCGGTGCAGCAAAGGCGGTGGCAGGAGATCCTCGACATCTTCAGCTTCAATTCCGCACTGCCCGATATGCTCAACGTCAAATACCTCGTCTACGATGCGAACCAGTACCAGCAGGAAAAGGCGCAGCTTGGTGACAAGTACGTGCCGGTGTTCACGTCGCCCGATGGTTCCGAGGTTGTTGTGGAAAACAGACGGGTCCTGCCGAAGGCCTGGCTTGTGCCGTCGGTGCTTCCCGTAAGCGATCGTCAGCAGGGCCTGGCCATTTTGCAGAACCCCTCCTTTGACCCCCGTGCCATCGCACTCGTGGAATCGCCGGCACCCATCCCGATGCCGGCCCCGAACATGCAGCCGCCGGTGGCGGTTGGTGGCGTCGCGGTCACCCATTACGAGGGAGACAAAATCAGTTTCACGGCAAATCCGGCGCAGAACGCCATCCTCGTTGTGGGGGAGAAGTTTTACAAGGGGTGGCGGGCGACCGTGGATGGCAAGAACGCTGATATTTATCCGGTGGACCACGTTCTGCGGGGGATATATCTGACACCGGGGAGCCACGCGGTGGAGATGCGTTTTGACCCGCTGCCGTTCAAGGTCGGCAAGTACCTGACCCTGGCGTCGTTTGCATTTTTTGCCGTGATGGCGGGGAGGGAACTCTACCTGCGGCGAAAGCGCGTGAAAGGTGAAAGGTGAAAGGTGAAAGGTGAAGAAACCGTCGACGAGTTGCGCAGACACCGGCTGAGCATTGGCCAGCCGCGGGACGGCTACCGATTCTCCCTCGACCCGCTTCTTTTGTGCGACTTTGCCGCCATCAGGACCGGCGAACGGGCCATTGACCTCGGGAGCGGCTGCGGCATCATCCCCCTGATTCTGGCCAGGCAGGCGGAGGCCACTAATGTTACCGGCGTGGAATTTCAGGAACAGATGGTGGAGCTGGCCCGGCGCAATGTCAGTATCAACGGCCTCGGCGATAGGATCTCCATTCTGGCCGCGGATATCACCTCCTTGAAGGGGGTGTTTCCCGTATCATCCTTTGACCTGGTCGTTTCGAATCCCCCCTACCGCAGAGCCGGTACCGGCCGGGTGAGCCCTAGGGCCGGACGGGACAAGGCACGGCACGAATCTACCGCATGCCTCACCGATTTCCTGACGGCGGCGAAATACCTGGTCAAACCGGGGGGGAGGATCTGCTTCATCTATCATCCGTCCCGATTGGTGGAGCTTTTTGCCGAGGCAACTCTGCTGAAGCTCGCCCCGTTGCGGCTTCGTATGGTGCACGGCAACGACATCTCTGGGGCGGGAATGTTTCTCGTAGAGTTGGTCAAGGGGCGGAGGGGGGATTTATCGGTACTGCCGCCCCTCATCGTCTATGCCGGAGATGGCGGATACAGTTCGGAAATGCAACGCATATATTGGGGAAGCGATGCTGAACAACAAGAGGATAGCAGTTGTTTTGCCGGCCTACAATGCGGCAAAAACACTTGAAATTACTTATAAGGATATCCCCTTCGAGTTTGTCGATGATGTGATACTGGTCGATGACGCCAGTCGGGACGACACGGCCGAGGTGGCCCGGCGTCTCGGGATTCTACCGTATCGGCGAGGTGAGCTGTCCCACCAAGTATTTCGAGGAGGCCTCCTCCATAAACTTCCGGCGTAGCGTCATTTATGGGGTGGGGGTTGTGAAGACCGCCGTGCAGTTCAGGCTGAACAAGGCGGGGTTTGTTTCCAGCCCTATTTTCAGAAGGAAATAATGGGAAAAATGGGCATACGGCGTTTCCTCGAAGAAAGAGGGGGCGCCGGTAGAAGTTACTTACTCCTCCCGGTCGGCCTTATGTCGCGCCACCAGGCTGGCAAATGCACCGCGTAGTTCAGAGTCGGCTATTGCCGAAGAGTATTCGGCAATTTTTTCCTTTTCTTCGCTGGAGAGGGGCCTTGCTTTTTTCCTCAGGGCAGTTGGCTGGGGGACAGACTCTTCCCTACTTCCTGCTCGGAGAAAAATATCTTTTACCAGTTCTTCGCCGAGCCTCTTGTTCAGCTCGGTAATGATCTTCTTTTTCAGATAGGAGAGCTGCTGCATCCAAGGGGCGCTGGCTACCGCCACCGTGAGGACCCCGTCGCGAAAGCCCGCAGGTTTGGCTTGGGTTGCTATCTGGGCACCTACGGCCGTTTCCCAGATGAGCCAGATCTTTCCCTCATTCAGCCGTTTCCCCACCGGTTTGCCCTGAAAGATTTCGGCAAGGAGGTCGGCAAGGGCTGCCGGCCGTGGCATCTTCGGGCGTTTTTCAGCCAAGGGGTTTCCTTTTCTTGTTAAGTTTTCCGCCGATCAACTGGCCGGCAACTGCGCTCCCCAGTGTCAGGGGGATAAGCTTCCAACTGAATCCCGACTTTATCCGCAGGTAGATGATGATCGGTATTGAGATGTGGACATAAAAATACCAGCCGAAGGTGAACTTCTCGTAATTCTGGCGCAGATAGCCGAACGGCAGGTTAATGATGCAGGCCAGCGCCATAATCCCTAAGAATAATAAAACAGGATGCATTCTCTACCTCTCGGCGGTATAGTATGAATTTAGCATGTTTTTGTCAATGCGCTTATTGCTTGAAAAGTAGACGTCCCTGTGTAAAATTGTGCAGCAATCGGTTTACTTCGTGAAAGGGTACGATATTGGTCCGAGACGGTGATTATGTGGCTGTTTTCAACTCCATCCATCGGGTGATGAAAGCTGAAAAGATATTGAAGGGGCGGAGGTTGGGAATTCTTCTCATTCCGGTGCCACGGGCGTTACAATCCGATTGCGGCCTTGCCATCAGGTATGGCACCGATATTAAGGATTCGGTGGAGATGGTGCTGGCGGAGGAAGGACTTCAGCCGGCTGAATTGTATGTGAAGCGGAATGATCGATACGAAAAAGTGGAGGGTTGTTGACCCTGTGAGACTGATTGGGAGGAAAGGTTGAAAACCATTGATTGCAGAAATATGGCTTGTCCGCAACCGGTTGTGATGGTGAAACGGGCTTTGGAAGAGAATCCGGGAGAGCCGCTGAATGTATTGCTCGATGACGGGGCGCCACGGGAAAATGTCGGCCGCTTTGCCGCAAACCGTGGGCTTAAAGTCGAGGAAACGGTCGTCGGCGGGGCGTTCTCTCTGGTCATTTCAGGGACGCAGCAGCAAGCGAAGGAAGGTGTCGTGAGCATAGGGGGTAAGACTGTCATGCTGGTCGCCGCTGACCGGCTGGGTGATGGCCCTGAGGAGTTGGGACGACTCCTGATGAAAAATTTCATCATAACCCTGCTCGATGTGACAGACGTTCCCGACCTGATGCTGTTTGTCAATACCGGCGTGCTTTTGACCACCGAAGGTTCCGAAGTGATCGAAGCCTTGGAAAAGCTTGGAAATCGGGGGGTGGAGATTTTTTCCTGCGGGGTCTGTCTCGATTTCTTTCATCGTAAGGACAAGCTGGCTGCCGGCATGGTGACCAACATGTTCACCATTGCCGAAAGCATGTTGCAGGCGCGTTCCGTGATTCGGATCTGAACAGAAAATGCATAAGTGAATTTTATCTTGACAAAAAGCTGGACTTTCTACTAAAGTTACCCCTTTACAAGTGGTAAATTGCGCGTTTTGCATGGCGTGACAAAATCGTCACATAACGGTTTGAAATTACAGCAGAGTTTAGATGTTCGAAAGCCTTTCCGATAAACTTGATCTGGTCTTTAAGAAGCTCCGCGGCCATGGTGTGATGACCGAGGAGAATATCAAGGATGCCCTGCGTGAAGTGCGTCTGGCGCTCCTTGAGGCGGACGTGAATTTCAAGGTCGTCAAGGATTTTGTCGAGCGTGTCCGGGAAAAAGCGGTCGGCACCCAGGTTTTGCAAAGCCTTTCGCCGGGCCAGCAGGTGGTCAAGATTGTCCATGACGAGCTGGTCAGTCTCATGGGGGGTGGTGAGGATAACAGCCTCGATCTGGCGGCCAAGCCGCCGGTTGCCATTATGATGGTGGGCCTTCAGGGCGCCGGCAAGACCACTACCTGCGGCAAGCTGGCCAGGTACCTGAAGGCGCAGCGGAGAAAACCGCTGATGGTTCCTGCCGATGTCTACCGTCCGGCGGCTATCGAGCAGCTGAAAACCCTTGGGCGGCAGCTGTCGATCGAGGTGTATGATTCTCAGGCGGACCAGAAGCCGCTCGATATCTGTCGCAATGCCTTGAAGTACGCAGAGCTGTCCGGCTTCGACACGGTGATCTTCGATACAGCAGGCCGTCATCAGATCGATGAATATCTGATGGATGAACTGGTCCATATCCGTGATGCGGTCGATCCCCGCGAAATCCTCTTCGTTGCGGATGCCATGACCGGCCAGGAAGCGGTCAACGTCGCGGCCGGCTTTGACGAGCGTCTCGGCATCACGGGCGTTGTTCTTACCAAGCTGGACGGCGATGCCAAAGGGGGCGCGGCACTTTCCATCAAGGCGGTCAGCGGCAAGCCGGTAAAATTCGTCGGGCTAGGGGAAAAGCTGGACGCGCTCGAGGTGTTCCATGCGGACCGTCTCGTGTCGCGCATTCTCGGTATGGGGGATGTGCTGACCCTTATTGAGAAGGCCCAGTCCACCTTCGATGCAACGGAGGCCGAGCGTCTCCAGAAGAAGCTGAAGAAAAGCAATTTCGATCTGGATGATTTCAAGGGCCAGCTCCAACAATTGAAGAAGATGGGCTCCCTCGAGTCGATCATGGGCATGATCCCCGGTATGGGCAAGATGATGAAGCAGATGCAGGGCGCCCAGCCGAGCGAGAGGGAGTTGAAGCGGATCGAGGCGATCATCGATTCCATGACCCGCGCGGAGCGGGCAAACCACTCCATCATCAACGGTAGCCGGCGGTTACGCATCGCCAAGGGGAGTGGTACTTCCGTGCAGGAGGTCAACCAGCTCCTCAAGCGCTTCACCGAGGCGCAAAAAGTGGTCAAGCAGTTGCAGAAGCTCGGCCCCAAAGGGCTTATGAAGGGAATGGGAAAAGGGATGTTTCCCTTTTAATACTACACACAAAGTTGCGGCAGAGGCCGTGATAATACCAGGAGGAAGAAATGGCAACAAAAATAAGGCTGGCACGCGCCGGCGCAAAGAAAAAACCATTCTATCAGGTTGTGGTTGCAGACGAACGTTGCAAGCGGGACGGCCGTTTCATTGAAAATGTCGGAACCTATGACCCGAACCAGAACCCTGCCGTCTTCAAGCTGGAAGAGGCAAAGACTCTTGAATGGCTTGGCAAGGGCGCTCAGCCTACCGATACCGTCAAGCAGATCCTCAAAAAGGCCGGTATCTGGGAAAAATTCGTTTCCAAGCTTGCATAATCCTGTTTTTTCCGCCGGCACGCCGGACATTCTACACTTACAGAGGACAGCGACATGAAAGAGCTCGTAGAAACCATCGCTAAAGCACTTGTTGACGACCCCAATCAGGTAAGAGCAACCGAGGAGATGGAGGAAGAGACTACCGTTATCAAGCTGACTGTGGCGAAAGAAGACATGGGCAGGATTATCGGCAAAGAGGGGCGGACGGCGAAGGCTATTCGTACCCTGCTCAACGCTGTTTCAACAAAGGATAACAAGAAGGCGGTCCTGAAGATAGTAGAGTGATGTCCAGCGGTAACGAAACAGTTCTGATCGGTAAGGTCTCGGCAACACACGGGGTCAGGGGGCAATTGCGTATCACCCCCTTTTCCGGCGACGTGGATAGCCTGCTGACATTGCGATCGATTATGGTGAAAAAGCCTGGCGGGGAGATGGAAATCTTTGCAGTTGCGGCTTCCAAGGCCCACGGCAAAAAGGTCATTATTACCCTTAAGGCGTTTGATAATATAAATCAGGTGCTTCATCTGGTGGGGCGAGAATTGTACGCCCTGCGCGAGCAGTTGCCGGAACTTCCCGAAGACGAGTATTACTGGTGCGACCTTTTGGGGTTGCAGGTGGTAACCGAGGAGGGGGAGTCTCTCGGAGAACTGGTGGATATTATCGTGACCGGTAGTAATGACGTTTATGTGGTCCAGGGGAACGGACGGGAGATACTCATTCCTGCCCTGGCGGATGTTGTGCTGGATGTGGATTCGGATGCAAAACGTATGACAGTCAGCCTGCCCGAGGGGCTGCTCGATCTATGAAATTCGATATTTTGACGCTCTTTCCCGCCATGTTTGATGGTCCGTTAACGGAAAGCATTCTCAAGCGCGCGGCCGAGAAGGGACTTATTGAGGTAAAACTCCATAACATTCGGGATTTTGCCTTTGATCGGCACAGCGTAACGGACGATTACCCTTACGGTGGCGGCGCAGGGATGGTGATGAAAGTGGAGCCCCTTGCGGCATGTATTGAACATGCCAAGGTAGGCAGTCCCAGGGCGCGTGTCATCCTTACCACCCCGCGGGGGCGTTCCTTCAACCATGCTGTGGCGGAAGAGCTGGCTCGTGAAGAAGCGCTGATTATCATCTGCGGCCGGTACGAGGGGGTGGATGAACGGGTCAGGGAACTGTTCGTTGACGACGAGATATCCATCGGCGACTTTGTCCTGACCGGCGGCGAGATGGCGGCCATGGTGCTCGTTGACGCTGTTTCCCGTTTTGTTCCCGGTGTTTTGGGGAGTGACGAGTCTGCCGTGAATGATTCATTTGCCGATGGTCTTCTCGAATACCCCCAGTATACGCGGCCGGCGGAATTTCGGGGACTGGGCGTGCCGAGCGTGCTTTTATCCGGCAACCATCAGGAGATCGCCAAGTGGCGGCGCCGACAGTCTCTGGGCCGCACCGCCGCATCAAGGCCGGATCTGCTGAAGGATGCGCATCTCTCTGCAAGCGACAGGGAATATCTTGAGGAATTGCAAAGGGTAGCCGGCAGTGACGGATAATCTTCCAACCGCTCCGAATGTGAGCATTGCCCTGCTCCATTACCCTGTATACGACAAAAATCAACAGGTCGTGGCCACTGCGGTAACCAATCTCGACCTGCACGACATTGCCCGTTCAGCCAAGACCTTCGGCCTGTACCGCTACTATGTGATAACGCCGGTAGCGGAACAGCGCACTCTGTCGGAACGGATCAGGTCTCACTGGCTGGACGGCTGGGGCGCCGTCTACAATCCCAAGCGCAAGGCGGCCCTTGAGCTGATGCAGGTTGTCGATTCCCTGGATATGGCTCTTGATGACCTGGAAAAGAGTCACGGCAAGAGGGCGAAGATTGTTGTCACCGGTGCCCAGGGGCGCGCGAACAGCATCTCTTCTGCCCAGCTAGGAGAACTCTTCCGGGATGCAGCTCAGCCCTATCTGCTGCTGTTTGGTACTGGGTGGGGAATGACGGAAGAAATTTTCAACCGGGCCGATTACGTCCTGGAGCCGATCAGGGGGCGTGGCACCTATAACCATCTGTCTGTCCGCTCGGCGGCAGCCATCATCCTCGACCGGCTGCTTGGCGAACGGTAGAAGCGGTTGATGGTCGATGGTTGAATAAGTAAAGCAGGTAACAGAATTCAGCGAAAATTCTGCATATTAAATAAAGCTTTGGCTGCATAGATAAGGGAGGAAGAAAAAAATGAACAAGATCGATTTTATTGAAATGGAACAGATGAAGAAAAACATCCCCGTGTTCAGACCCGGTGATACGGTGAAGGTCCACGTGAAGATCGTTGAAGGTGACAAGAGCCGTATTCAGGCCTTCCAGGGTGTGGTGATCGGTCGTCAGAATGGCGGAATCCGCGAGTCCTTCACTGTGCGCAAGATTTCCAACGGGATCGGCGTAGAGAGAAGTTTCCCCCTCCACTCGCCGTCCGTTGACGCCATCGAGGTGATAACCCGCGGCCAGGTCCGTCGTGCCAAGCTTTACTATCTGCGCAAGCTGCGCGGTAAGGCATCGCGAATCAAGGAAAAGAAGTACGTGGCAGGCATGTAATTCCAATTTCAAATCAAGGATGAAATCGAGGCGGCGAGGAGTGAGGCGACGAAGCGTACAGATAGTACGTTGAGGAGCCGAAGACGAGCCAACGAAGATAGCGCCTTGATTTGTAATTGGAATAAGAACGCGAAGGAGCCCCGGCAGTGCCGGGGCTTTTGCTTTTGATGTTAACCGTTTACTTTACACCTTTCCTGGATTCATATGAAGACTTTGAATCTGTTCCCCTGTGAAGAGAGGCCGTCCCTGCTGGAATTCGAATCGCTGGTTCGACGCCAGGGATACGCATGCATTGCCGGCATTGACGAGGCCGGCCGCGGACCGCTGGCCGGTCCGGTAGTGGCGGCCGCTGTCATACTGCCCAATGGAGTCGAACTTCCAGGAGTAAATGACTCAAAAAAGCTCTCCCCAGTCAAGAGGAACGAACTGTTCGATCTCATCATGGCTTCCGCATCTGCGGTCGGGGTCGGCAGCAGCGATGCAGGCCTCATCGACGAGATCAACATCCTGCAGGCCACCCTTGCCGCCATGAAACAGGCGGTATCAATGCTGTGTATTCCACCCGACTATCTGCTCATTGACGGCATCTCCAAGGTTCCCCTTTCCATCCCCCAAAAGACCATAAAAAAAGGCGACAGCCTGAGCCTATCCATTGCTGCAGCCTCGATTATCGCCAAGGTCTCCCGTGACCGGCTGATGATGGATTACGAAACCCGGTTTCCCGGCTACGGCTTTGCCGCTCATAAGGGGTACGGCTGCGTCTCGCACATGGCGGCCATTGCCGAGCTTGGGCCCTGTGCCATTCACCGAAAGACTTTTCGTGGCGTTAAAGAGTACGTGAGGAGTGAGGAGTGAGGAGTGAGGAGTGAGGAGTGAGGAGTGAGGATAGGGCAGATAACAAGAGCCTCGGCGAGCAGGGTGAGGCGATCGCCGTTTGCTATCTGAAAGGGCGGAAATACGCCATTGTTGAACGAAACTTCCGTTGTAAGTGTGGTGAGGTCGACATTATAGCCAGAGACGGCAAGACCATAGTCTTTGTTGAGGTGAAGACCCGCAGGAATGAAGCCTGCGGCCCGCCGCAAGCATCCGTCACCCCGTTCAAGCAGCGGCAGATCTCCAAGGCCGCCCTCACCTGGCTGGCGAAGAAAATGCTTCTGGATGCCCCTGCCCGGTTCGATGTTGTCGCCATCCTCCAGCGGGATCATGCTGTGCCGGAGATTGAGCACATCAAAGATGCCTTTGAGCTGGCGTACTGACTCCGGTCGATGGTGGATTGTCGACAGTGTGTGGTGAAACTGCATAGTAATTGAATGAATCAGCCGGCAAAAATTTGCCAAGCTGCTTCTGCTGTGTTAATTTAGTGAAAAAACTGCGGAGAATACCATGGATTTTACCGTTGCCCTGGCGCAGATCAAGCCGAAGCTTGGCTGCCTTGCCGATAATTTTGCCCTTGTTGAGGCCGCCGTTGAACGGGGAATAGAGTCGCAGGCCGGTCTGATTCTGTTTCCCGAGCTGGCCCTGACCGGCTATTTTCTCAAGGACCTGGTACCGGAAGTGGCGCTTTCCCTCGATGCACCCGAAATAGGCAGGCTGAAGGAGCTGTCCCGTCGGATCTCCATTGCGGTCGGGTTTGTCGAGGTTTCTCCGGACTACCGGTTCTTCAATTCCGCCATCTACCTGGAAGACGGCGAAATAAAGCATCTTCACCGCAAGGTTTATCTCCCTACCTACGGCCTCTTCGACGAGCAGCGCTACCTTGCCCGCGGTGAAAGGTTCCGCGCTTTCGATACCAGGTACGGTCGGATGGGGATGCTGATCTGCGAGGACATGTGGCATCTGTCCGCCCCCTACATCATGGCCATGGACGGGGCGACCACCCTGCTTTGTCTCTCCAGCAGTCCGGGGCGCGGCATCAGTGAGGATGAGAGTCTCGGTTCAACCAAGGCCTGGCAGAAGCTTACCTCCACAACGGCCATGTTTCTTAACTCCCGGGTGCTCTACTGCAACCGGGTCGGCTATGAGGACGGGGTCAATTTCTGGGGGGGGTCGGAGTCGGTGGCACCATGCGGCAGCGTTAGCGAGCGGGGAAAGATCCTCGAAGAGGATTTCGTCCTTGCCCGGTTGGAAGAGGGGGCGCTCAGGCGGGAGCGGATTTTCTCCCCCATGATGCGTGACGAAAGCCTTTCCATTACCATGTCGGAGCTGCGACGGATCGAGATAGAGAGGGAAAGCTGATGGCGGGACTTGCGATGAATACGGAATTACTGCGCCGGATACTTGTCGGTTTTATCCGGGAAGAAGTGCGTAAGATAGGGCTGCAAAAGGCCGTGCTCGGCCTTTCCGGCGGAATCGATTCGGCGCTTGTCGCCTACCTGGCCGCAGAAGCGCTTGGCCCGGAAAATGTTTATGCCTGCACCATGCCCTACCGCACCAGCAATCCGGAGAGTGAGGCCCATGCCCGGCTGGTTGCCGAACGACTCGGCATCAATTACCGGGTGATCGAGATCACCCCCATGGTGGACGCCTATTTTCAAGTGGTCCCCGATGCCGACAACATGCGGCGCGGGAACAAAATGGCCCGGGAGCGGATGACCATCCTCTATGACCATTCTGCGGCCTACTCAGCCCTGGTGCTCGGCACCAGCAACAAGACCGAGCTGTTGCTCGGCTACGGTACCCTCTTCGGCGACATGGCGAGCGCCCTAAATCCCATCGGCGACATATACAAAACCCAGGTCTGGCAACTGTCCGAGGCGATGGGGGTCCCGCGGGAGGTCATTGAGAAAAAACCTTCCGCCGATCTCTGGGCAGGGCAGACCGATGAGCAGGAACTGGGCTTCACCTACCGTGAGGTTGATGAACTCCTTTACCAGATGGTGGATCTCCGTTGCAATCGTCAAGAGCTCATTGCCCAGGGGTTTTCCGCCGACTTCATCGACAAGATTTACGGCAAGGTGCAGAATTCCCACTTCAAGCGCCGTCTGCCGGTGATCGCCAAGGTCTCCACCCGGACCATCGACCGGGACTTCCGCTACGCCCGCGATTGGGGGAAATAAAGCAGGATCGAGAACAACCAAAACCTCGTTCCTCGATCCTCGATCCTTGATCCTTTTTACCCGGAGGACACGCAGGTTGTGGCTCATAGGAAAAAGTAATGTCTGAACCCACCGGAACCCTTTACATAGTGGCCACCCCTATCGGCAACCTGGAAGACATCACCTTCCGGGCGGTGCGCATCCTGAAAGAGGCCGACCTGATCGCCGCCGAGGATACCCGCCATTCCCGCAAGCTCCTCTCCCACTTCGGCATCTCGAAGCCGCTTACCTCCTACTTTGACCACAACAAACACCTGAAGGGGAAGTATATCCTGGACCAGCTCGGGGAAGGGCACACCGTTGCCCTTATCACCGATGCCGGCACGCCGTGCATCTCCGATCCGGGCTATCAGCTGGTGCGTGATGCGGTTGCCGCAGGCTTCACCGTCGTGCCGGTGCCGGGGCCGTCCGCAGCCATCACCGCTCTTTCCGCCTCGGGGCTGCCGACGGATACCTTCGTCTTCGAAGGCTTTCTCCCCAATCGCCAGGGTAAGCGCCGGGATAAGCTCGCCTCGCTCAAGGACGAGCGCCGGGTCTTGATCTTTTATGAATCGCCCAACCGGCTTCACGCGGCCCTGGCCGACATGCGGGACATCCTCGGCGAACGGGAAACAGTCATTGCAAGGGAGCTTACCAAGATATACGAAGAATTCATCAGGGGGGACATCTCCGCTGTCATCGACCAGGTTAACGAGCGCAAGATCAAGGGGGAAGTGGTTGTCCTCGTCGCTCCCGGGAGCGGCGGCCGGGAGGAGGGAACCTCCCGGCCTCTCGCCGAATTGCTTGGCGATTATCTGGACCGTGGCGAGTTATCGTTGAAGGATGCGGTGAAACGGGTGGCCATGGAGACCGGCCTCCCCCGCAGCGACGTCTATGCCGAAGCCTTGAAGCTGCGAGGCCGGGAGTAGCAGGAGTCCCGTTGCGGCCGACAAAATCAGCGCTCGGAATGGAATCTCCAATCGAAAACGGTTTCACCCGCTTCCCTGACTATGCCGTGACCCGGGTTGGCTGATGCATGGAGGAGAATCTTGAAAACGGTTTCCACCTCTTTCTCTGCTCCGATGGCGGCCGCCGTCTCCTCTGCCGTAAATTCCATCCCTTGGGCACGATGCAGGTACGACAGCACCTCGCCTTGCAGCTCGAGCACCACCCCCGCCGCCATTTTCCCCGCTTCTACCCCAGGTTGGTGATAGGCGTTGATGTTGACGAGACTGGCATAATAGCCGACTGCCCGTTCGTAAAGCGCGATCAGGGCGCCGATGGTGCGGGCGTCGAGCCGGTCGACGGTGATGGTCAGGGATTCTCTGCCATTTTCATACAAAGCCTGCCGCGTCCCCTGGAAAAAGCCGTTCAGGTAGTCTCCGCTGGTAACACCCGCTTCCACCTCCATGGATTTTCCTTCCCGGTCTTTCAGCACCTCGATGAAGGTGACGAAGAAGTTGTTCACCCCTTCCCGTAACTGCTGCACATAGGCGTGCTGGTCGGTGGAGCCTTTGTTGCCGTAGACCGCGATCCCCTGTTTGACGATGTTGCCGTCCAGGTCCCGCTCCTTGCCGATGGATTCCATGATGAGCTGCTGGAGGTAGCGGGAAAAAAGGAGGAGACGGTCCTTGTAGGGGAGGATCACCATGTCCTTCGCGCCGCGACCGGCGGTTGCGTGATGCCACATGAGCGCCAGGAGCGCTGCAGGATTGGCGCGGGTTTTCCTGCCGCGGGTGATTGCGTCGCAGAGTCGTGCCCCTTCCAGCAGCGCGGCAATGTCGATCCCCTGGAGGGCGGCAGGGAGAAGCCCCACCGCCGAGGTTACCGAGGTGCGTCCGCCCACCCAGTCCCACATGGGGAAACGGGCCAGCCACCCTTCCAGTACGGCTGTTTTATCCAGTTCGCTGTCCTTGCCTGTCACTGCCACGGCGTGTTCGGCGAATTCAAGTCCCATTGCATGATACGCCCGTTTTGCCTCCAGCATGCCGTTCCTTGTTTCCTTGGTGCCGCCGCTCTTGGAAATGACGATGGTCAGGGTTTCCCGGAGATGAGCGCCGATCTCCGCCAAGACCCGGTCCATGCCGTCCGGGTCGGTATTGTCGAAGAAGTACGGCCTTAGCCGATCTGCGGCCGAACCGAGGGCATCGGCCACAAACTGGGGACCCAGGGCTGAGCCGCCTATTCCCGCCACCAGCATCCGCGTGAAGCGTTTGCCGGCCGGGGCTGTCACAGTCCCGTCATGGACACCGGCGGCAAATTCCTTTATCCCTCGCAGCGTGAACTCTATCTCCGCCGCAAGTTCCCCGGTCGGGGCAAGGTTCGGCTCCCTCAACCAGTAATGGCCGACCATCCGCCTTTCGTCCGGATTAGCTATTGCTCCCCCCTCAAGCTCGGCCATGTCGCTGAAGGCCTTTTGCATGCGTTGTTCCATGTCATTGAAAAAATCGTTGGGGAAACCCATGCGACTGATGTCGAGCATGAGGCCGATGGCGGGGTTGACGTTCAGATGAGTTTTATACCGTTCCCAGAGATGCAGTTTGTCCATTAATCCCTCCGTAAGATGATTGAAGATATCGCTTAAGGTCCGGCGCGATACGCTCTCCGTTTACGCCAGTGCGCCTGTGCAGCTGGAACCTTCGCCTGCGGTACAACAGTAACAGTGTTGGGCCAGGAACAACTCATTGCCGGTTCTGGCCGCATTTTCCAGATCGTCGATCATCAGGATGCCGCCATCCTCATCGGTGATGGGGAGGCCTATGGCCTGGTTGAAGTCGCAGTTGTAGAGAAAACCCTTCCAGTCGACGCTTACCAGCGTGCGGCACATGATGTTCTGGGCGGCGTCCGGGTTAAAGCTGGTGGCCAGCAGGTTCAGGTAACGCTCATAGGCCCCCTTCATTTCCAGGTACTCCCTGAAGCGGCCTATCGGCGCGTTGGTAATGGCATAGAGATTGTTGAACGTAACGCCGTAGCATTCGAGCAATTCGGATTTATAGGCATTCTCCAGTTCTTTCTGTGCGCCGGGTATGTAGTCTCCTCCCGGATTATAGACCAGGTTCAGTTCGTGCGTCCTGCCGTAACCGAGAGCGTTCAGTTTCCTCAGAGCCGCAATGGATTTGGAGTGGACCCCCTTGCCCCGCTGCCGGTCCACGTTTTCCTCAAGGTAGCAGGGGAGGGATGCGGTGATGACCAGGTCGTGCTCGCGGTAAAACTCAGTCAGCCACTCCATCCCCGGTTCCTGCGTGATGGCCAGGTTGCTCCGCACGATGCGGCGGGGGGATAGGCCGTCGGTTGCCTCGATGAGAAAGCGGAAGTGGGGGGTCAGTTCGGGGCAGCCGCCTGTTATGTCCAGGGTGATGCCGCTTTGCCGGGCGAGGAAGGCAATGACCTTCGTCATCACTTCCTTGTCCATGATTTCCTTGCCGTGCGGGGAAGCGTTTACATGGCAGTGGCTGCAGCTCAGGTTGCAGAGATTGCCGAGATTGAGCTGCAGTGTCTGCAGTGAATCGAATCTGATGTAAACCGGGTTGATTTGCTGTAAGCGTTCTTTGAAGGCAGCGACCATCTTGACTCCGTGAGTAGTGAGTAGTGAGTAGTGAACCGGTGGTTCCGTGTATTATTGCTGTTCCCCGCTCCCCGGTTTCCGATTCCTTGCTTTCAGTTTCTGGTAAAACACCGGCACCAGGGCAAAGAGTCCCAGCAGGGCAAAGGATCCGAGTACCCGCGGGGAGGCGATTTCCCTCATGCTGTTGATGGATGCCAGGCTGGCCCCGGCGTTGCAATAGACGAAACCGCCGGGGATAATGCCGAACATGGTGCCGAAGAAAAAAATCCGCAGCGGCAGTTTTGTCAATCCAGCCCCCAGGTTGATGAGGAAGAAGGGAAAGACCGGCACCAGGCGAAGGAAGAGCAGATAATTGAGACCCCTTTGCTCCAGCTCGGCATTCAATCTGCTGAGCCTGGGCCCGAATTTGCTCTGGATCGAATCGCGGAAAAGATATCTGGCCACCAGGAAGGCGAGGGTGGCGCCGAGGGTGGCTGCTATGTTGGAATAGACGGTCCCCATGACCGCTCCGAATACGGCGCCTGCGGCGAGCGACAGTATGGCTGCGCCGGGAAGGGAGAGGGCGGTCTGCACGATGTAAACCGCCATGAATATCCCTGCCGTGGCCACTCTGTGTGTTTCGTGGAAATGCACCAAGGTCAGCCGGTTGGCCTTTAATGATTCCAGAGTCAGATATTTACCCAGATCGAAGTAGAAAAAAAGGGCGATGAGTGCAGCGACAATTGTGAGTATAACGAGTCTTTTTCGATTCATTGCGTTTTTCTCTGCCATTTCAACCAGACGCTGAGGATTTTCTTCACGAATGGGGTGAGCCGGGTGCGGTTATAGGCATCGGCGAGCTTCTTGATCGCTTCCGCCTGGGTGGGGTAGGGATGAATGGTTTTGCCGATGGCCGAGAGGCCGAGGCCGGCGGTCATGGCCAGCGACAGCTCATTAATCATCTCGCCGGCATGGCGGGCGACGATGGTTGCGCCGAGAATCCGGTCGGTCCCCTTTCTCAGGTGCACCCGGGCAAACCCCTCCGACTCTCCGTCGAGGAGCGCCCGGTCCACCTCGCTGAGCGGCACGGTCAGGGTCGTCACCTCGATCCCCTTTTCCCGGGCCTCCCGCTCGTACATCCCCACGTGGGCGATCTCCGGTTCGGTATAAGTGCACCATGGGATGGTGAGGGCAGATGTCTTCTGCCGTCCCATGAATAGCGCGTTGGCGATCAGGATGCGTGCCAGGGCGTCGGCGGAGTGGGTGAACTTGTAAGGGAAACAGATGTCGCCGGCGGCAAAGATCCGCGGGTTGGTGCTCTGGAGCCGCTCGTTCACCGTTACTCCCACTTTAGGGTCGTAGGCAACCCCTGCCGCCTCCAGATTCAGCCCCTCCATGTTGGGAGCCCGGCCGATACCGACCAGGATCTCGTCGAACGCCAGCTCCATCCCTTTTCCATCCTGCTCGACGGTGATGATCTTGTCGTTGTCGCGTCTTGCGACAGCCAGGATGCTGGCCCGCAGGCAGAGCTCAACCCCGTCATCCATCAGGGCATTCTGCACGATTTCCGCAGCGTCGGCGTCTTCCCGAGAAAGGAGGTGGTCTGAGTATTCCAGGACGGTCACCTTGCTCCCCAGCCGGGCAAAGGTCTGGGCCATCTCGCAGCCGATGGGGCCGCCGCCGATGACGGCGAGCCTCTGCGGCAGTTCGGTGAGGGAGAAGACCGTTTCGTTGGTGAGGTAGCCCGCTTCAAGTATCCCCGTGATGGGGGGGGCTGCAGCCCTCGCCCCTGTGCAAATGGCCGCCCTTTTAAAGCGCAGCAGTTTTCCTCCGACCTCGACGGAGTCGGAGCCGGTAAAGCTTCCTGCGCCGAAGAAGACGTCGATCCCCAGTTCGTCCCGGAAGCGCCGGGCCGAGTCGTGGGGACTGATCTCGCTCCTTATCCGCCGCATCCGCTTCATTGCGGCCGTAAAATCTATGGAGAGTCTTTCTCCCCCTTCCACACCGAATTCATGGGCGGTTCGCACGTCATGGATAGCTTGGGCGGCACGGATGATTCCCTTGGAGGGGACGCAGCCGTAATTGAGGCAGTCACCTCCCAGGAGGTGTCGCTCGATGAGGGCTACCTTTGCCCCGAGGCCGGCGGCGCCGGCGGCAGTGACGAGCCCGGCCGTGCCTGCGCCGATAACCACAAGGTTGTAACGCTCGGCAGGAGCAGGATTTGTCCAGTTACCGGGGTGGACGTTGTCAACCAGGGTTCTGTTGTGGTCATCATCGGGAAGAATGAAAGGTGCGCTTTGCATGGGATCATCCGACAGTGCAGCATTAAATGAGGATTAATAATAGCATAGTTGCCGTGATATTCAAGCAATGCAGGTGCTTGAAGGTTCCCTGTGCAAAGAAGAACCGCTGTTCATTTTTATCAATTCATTCTCAACGTATTGATATAGCAGCCTATTTATTGATTACACAATGATTCCTGTGCAATCTTAGAACAGTTGCGCTGCCGCAGTTATGGTGACAACTTTCGCCCGTTGCCACCAATTTACCCAACAATTTAAGGTCGTTACAGGATAATTAC